>JMBV01000637.1_pt1 | contig 9869 bp, 14 predicted proteins | sample 616531 | NCBI WGS metagenome assembly JMBV01 (sample SAMN02727904, study PRJNA239997) | anaerobic digester metagenome | biome: anaerobic digester; isolation source: mesophilic anaerobic digester inoculated with municipal waste water sludge... | place: Germany: Bielefeld University, CeBiTec ... | reverse complement strand
GATCTTTGGGATCCGGCGTGCCAACAGCTTCGATGATTTGCCCCCCCATAATAAGAGGCACGACACACATTGAGACCAATCGCAGGAAGAGGTCACCAATAAATTTTACGGAGGCAACTTTTTCTTTGAAAATGAGCCCAGCCGCAATGCCAAGTACCGTGGCAAGGAGCATCTGTGCCGTAAAGTTGAATTTGAATTTGAACTTAGGTTTTTGTTTTTCCATTTTCGGTTCCTTTCTTTTGTTTTTTTTGTTTTTGCGAAAGAGAAACAAGTTTTGCCTCACTTTCGACTTTGAAACTAGATGGACGTTCAAATTGAGCCACTTCCGGGAGTGGGGAGGCCCCCCCGGAAGTTTGGTTTTGAATTAAGATTTCGTTCTCTTTGGCACTTTGTAATAATGGGAAAGCAAAGTGCCGATGGAACAGGATATTAAGGTACTGTTAAACTTTATGCGACGCTAACTTGAGCATCACTTTTCTTTTCACGATAGATGAAAAGGGCGACAAGCAAACCAACAAACGCAAGGCCAGCAGCCAGATAAAAAGTACCTTGAAGTGAATGCGTTTTATCTTGCAGGAAACCGCCGATAATAGGCGCAAGAATTGAGGCACTCACACCAATAGAATTGAAGGTACTAAACAATGTGCCTGGGTTTGTTGATGGCGCGTTATCGGCAATAGCAGAAACGAGAATAGGCTCCAGCCCTAATTTCCCTGTCAGACCGTATAGGATCAATGACACAATCAGCAAGGGGGGAAATTTTTCAAAAGAACCGCGCCTAAGGTAGATATCACCGCAAAAAGAGCAGGCCAATCATAAAAGGCTTGCGGGTTCTAAGGCGGTCAGAAAGATGCGCCCACAGTAACGCGCCGGGGGATGGATGACCACGCAACCAAAGAACTGACGAAGCCCGTATTTTCCGGTGCGATGCCACGTTCAACTTGAAGATAGTAAGGCAGCCAGCTTTGGATAAAGAAAAGCCAAAGAAGGAACAAAAGACGATGATGAAAATCGCAATAATATTACGTCGATCGCCTTTGTGCTCAACATGGGCTTCTTCTGCATTTTCAAAGTGATCAGCAGGTCGTTCCTGCTCACTGGCTTTGTTTTCCTAATCACGAACTGGAAGAGAAGGGCAATCAAAAATACTGGGATAGCAAAAATGTAAAAGTTATAGCGCCAGCCTAATTTGCTGGTGATAAAACCACCACCAATCAAACCCAGGGAAGTACCAAATGCCATACCGCTGTTGATAATCGCATTACCAACACCACGGTTTTTCTTGGGGGGGACATTCAATGACGAAAGCGCATACTGTGGTCCGTAATACGTTCCCTGGCCAATTCCAACCAAAATTCGCATGATTAGAAGGATCGTAAATGAGGCAGCAATGCCCGTTAGTCCAGTGAAGATACCATAAAAGACGAAGCCAAAGACTAGAACGACTTTAAGACCAATTTTGTCAGCAATAATACCAGAGGGGGATTTGCGACAATGTATATGCTAAATAAAACAAGGTGTTTAAAAGACCCAGCTGAACACCGGTTAACTTGAACTCATCGCCAATTTCGACCATCGACGCGCTTAAAATGTTGCGCGTGGCGTACATGAACACCCAGCCAAGGAAGAAGATCAAGCTAATTGAAGCCAATATGGGAACTTGGATTTCTTGGTTTCAGCGCTTATTGTGGGTTTTTCCATTTTTCAATCTCCTTATACTCTTTCGTAGAGTGAAGTTAATCATTAACATTAACAACTGTGTTTTGAAAAGGTTATGCAAATTTAACCATAGGCTACTCCACTTATTCCTTTATAAAGCTGAATCGATTGATTTTTCGCTAAAAACGTTCTCAGCGAGTATTCTCTTAAGGGCTAATTTTACACCCATTAAAGTGTCATAGCCGGAACTTGCACCAATTTCGGTAATTCGAGACAAACTAAGTCGCAAATGTTGAATTTTGCGATATTGAATCGCCTTATTAAAGCGCTTAAAACTTTCACCGATATAGCCCAGACCAAGCATTTTCAAGTAATTAGCACTCACCAAAGTCGTTTTTTTAAGCACTTCTTTCGAATAAAGCAATTCGCTGGAAATGGGCAAATCAAACAACATAAAAGTCATCAAATATCCCAGGAGAATGTCATCTCCACTGGGGGTTAATCCCTTTCCGCGCCCGATGAGAAAATTAACTATTGCTTCAAACTCATCCTGGGACAAAAAAAGGAGCCGTGAGCGCGTCTAAATACTTTTGGGTATAGGCATCAATAACTAAGCCAGTATTTTCTTCGACAGGAAACTCATCCAAGGTCCTGATGATTGTTCTAATCAAAGTCGCGTCTGCTCGCACAGGAATAATCTTTAGGTCAACTTTCGTCAGCCTTGAAAGCATAATCTCAAACACGCCGCCAAGACTGGTGTAAATGGTTAAGCGGTCTTCCTTTCGGATTGCACGATCGCCAATCAGGACATACATACGAAGATTTTCAAAATCAAGTTCGGGCAAGCTTATTCCAAAGCTTGAACAGTCCAAAAGCGAACTGGCCACATTGAGCAGGTCTTCCTCAAAAGCAACATTAAAGCTGTGGTCAAACAAACTATCTATCTGACCACTAGCTTTTGGGGGGGAAGGGATCTGGACTAATCCCGAACTGATTAGTCCAGATTTCAATTCTTGAGTCATTAGGCTTCGATGCCTAACTTCTTGGCGTAAGCCACAATGGCTTTTTCAAAACAGGCCACAGGCGCTTCAGCAGTACCGGCACCAATTTGGCCAAGACCAGCGATGCGGTGAGCAATACCGGTGTTGATTAAGGGCGCGATACCAGTAGCGACAACCTTTCGGGCGTCGATGCCACAAGGCGCGCCCTTGAAATTCCAGTTGGGAATAGGCCAGTTGGGATTGTTGGTTATGAAGATTTCATTTTGGCGGTCGGTAATTGCCAGGGCGTCATCATAACCGCCACCAGAACCGACAAAGCGTGTAACTGCAGGTGCAGCGACTGTAACAATCGCGCCAACGCCAACCGTTTCGGTGATGGCTGAGTCGCCGATGTCGGGGGGGTTGCCGTCTTCTTCCGTGTAACCCGTGAAATAAAGGCCTCTGGGTTTGTTGACAGGCGCGGTAAACCATTCGTCGCCCATTCCAGCGATGCGGATACCAAAATTCTTACCGTTGCGGGTCATCGTGGTAACCACAGTACCTTCTTGAATCTTGCGCGCGTAGTCAACAATCGCTTTACTGGTTGCCATCATGACGTTGAGGAAGAACTGGTCGGTATCAGCCAGGAACTTGATAACACGTTGTTTTTCGTTATTATCCATATCCAGTGTGGTAATAAGCGGAACCAGTTCTTTTAGGATGAGCAAGGAACCAGCAATATTGCGCTGATGGAATTCATCACCCATGGCGATAGCTTTCGAGACGATCACGTTAAGGTTGATGCCATCTTCAGTTTGCTTGAGCGCTTTGGCAATGGTTGGGCCAAGGCTGTCAGCCATCCAATGCAGGCGGTCAACAACTTCTTCGCTGAAGGCGCCAAATCGCAGAACCTTACCGATGCCTTCGTTCATCGTACAGTAAGCAACCGTATCATCAAGTTTGTTGCGCACAACCAAAACCGCCATATTACCTGAGGTAATACCACCCATCGGGCCAACAGCGTGAACATGGTGACAAGGCACGAATTGCACTTCGCCAGCCTCAAGCATACGTCGGGCGTCTGCTTCGTTGTCAGCCCAGCCTTCAAAGAGAGCCGCGCCAACACAGGAACCCTGCATGGGGGGCCCGTCATTTCGTGGTATTCAATAGGTGGACCAGCATGCAACAAGGTTTTCGTATTCAAGATGGGGGGGATGACCGATTTCGCGGGAACAACGTCCACCAGGAAAGGTTGTGCTTCAAGCATACGATCCACGACCTTCTGGTTTGCTTCATCAATGCTTTCAATTTTTGCCAGTGCATTGAGGATGCGGATGAGCTTCTTGTTGCCACCAGCAATGGGTTTCCAGTTATATTGAATGGATTCACCACCGAATTTTCCGATCGATTCATTGAAGCTTTCCAAACCGATGTTGATAACACGTGGTTTAGTGGTCAGCAATTCCATAACGGCTTCGCTGGGTTTGGGGGGGAGTTCAATCTTGCTTACGGGAACTTCTTTGACAGCTTTTTCAATTTCTTTGAATGCAATTCCCTTGAATTTCAATGCCAGGCGCACTGCTTTGGCGTTGCTGTCTTCAATCAAAGCACCAGCTTGCTTGAGTGTGGCGATGGTAGCATCGTAATTTTGGGGGGGATCCTGGCGGGTGCCGGTAACGGATGCGATGACATGCAGCTGGCGATTTTCGCCTTTTGCTTTGTCGAGTACTTCTTTGATAGCGGGTGCCAGGGCGCCAGCCATATCAGCATGCGAGCCATAGCCCAAAACAACGTCCAAAAGGATGACACCTGTATCGGCTTCAGCACCGGCTTTTTTTGATGGCTTCAATGCGGGTTGCGGGGGTCAATCATGGGATGGGGTCGACCCTGGGTGTACATGTCGTCACCATAGTCAACAACCTGATAACCATGCGCGTTCAAAACAAAGCCTTCTTCGTGGATAATCTCGCCCAAGCCTAAGGCTTCAGAGATGAGCATGGCTGCTTCACTGCCCAGGGTACCACCGGAGTAGAGTCCCTTAACAGTCGCGTTTTCGGGGAGAATTGCTTCCACATGGTTGTCGAGAGCTTCAATGTAGTCAGCTTTCACTTCTTTGCCATTCGCCAGGTCAACAGCGATACGGGCAGCTTCTTCGAGCGTATGGGCTAAGTAAACGTTTTGTTCGTGATACTCAGGTCGTTCGCCGATGAAAACTGCGACTACAGGTTTAGAAAGGTTGTGCAGTAAATTGACGATTTCATTGCGGACACTCGGAGCGGGTGGTTTTGAGATTAATACGATGACGTCGGTCGGTGCATGGTTTTCAAGCGCAACCAAAGCATCTTTAACAGTGATAGCGCCAACCGCTTCGCTCAAGTCGCGTCCGCCAGTACCGATGGCGTGTACAACACCACCGCCAAGTCGGTCAATGATGCTGGACACTTCCTGGATACCCGTTCCAGACGCGCCAACAATACCGATATTGCCTGGTTTAACAACGTTGGTAAAGGCCATTGGAATGCCCGAGATGATGCCAGTTCCACAATCAGGCCCATCATCAACAGACCATTTTCGTGGGCGTAGGTTTTCAGTCGAAGTTCATCTTCCTGGCTGACATTGTCGGTGAAAGAAAAGACATGTAATCCTGCTTCCAGGGTCTTCATCATTTCATCTGCGGCGTATTCACCGGGGATGGAGAACAATGCCAAATTAGCATCGGGTAAATGTTCAAGCGCGCTTTCCAAACTGGTGGCATAGGAGACACCCTTCTTCTCGCGTTTGACACTTAAATCGGAAAGAAAATGGTCAACTGTTTCCAATGCGGTTTCAATAACGCTTTCATCAACTGCATCAATGACAATAACCATGTCCGCAGGGGATGCTTCATTAGCTTCCTCGGTCAGAAGCCCAGAGTTTCGAAAAATGTCCTTATTGGCATCAGTACCCATCATCACGGCACTTTTAATGACACCTTCCAAGGCGTTGACTTCATTTGTGAGCAACATTAGATTGATTGAATCTTGATAATTGTTTTTGCGGATGATCGTTTTTAGCATTTTTCTCCTTTTCGAACTAATTTAAATTGTTTGAACTTGATACGACTGAAAACAAGTACAGAACGCACCGGTTACAATCGTAAATTTAAGTTTATCAGGGCATTATTCATCTGTCATTAGCAGTTTTGGGGGGGAAATTGTAAAGTATAATTTATCTATCAAGGATAAAAGGTGCGCCATGCAAGAAACAACAATGACATTAACCAATTTACTGGCTTGTAAAAGCTTAAGATATGCCCGCATTATTGTCCTGCCAAAGGATTTAACCGTTCCAGTGACGGGGATAAATATTATTGAAGCGACCGATATCGAAAAATGGGCAAAAAAAGGGCATGGTCCTTTTAACCAGCTATTATGCTTTGCAAGACCTTGACCACGCTGGCCTAAATGAGTTTTTCCTAAAACTTCAATCTATCGGCATCACTTGTTTAATCGTCAAAATAAACCGCCTGTTAAAAGAAGTTCCACAGGTCTTCATTGAACTTTGTAAAGCACTTGATATTCTCCTGATTGAAATACCCGAAACAACAAAGTATGAAGAAATTATGGTTGAAGTGCTTAGCTTTATCCTATCCAGACGCGAACAACGCCTTCAGCTTTATTACCACCTGTCAGAAATCAGTACCAGAATGGCAATTGAGATGTTAAGTATGCGCGAGATTCTGTCTGAATTCAAAAAAATGTTGCTTTTTGACCTAAGCATTCAAAATCCAGCCGGTGAACTTAGTGTGAGCACTAATCCCGCACTGGCAAATTTCGAATGTTTTGAAGAACTCCCCATGGAGCATTCCGAATACATGACCGTTGAATACAAGCGTTTTCGTTACAGATGCTCTAAGAACCAAAATGAGCCTGAAACAAGCTTCGTACACGTTGATTTGGCACCAGTCGGGGAGATCGTTATGCGCTCATTGTTCATGAGGAACCTGACCGCCGTCTGGACATAAACGACATTATCATCGTTGAAAATCTTGTCCGCAATGTACAACTTGAACTCCTGCGCGAATACAGCGGAAAACAACTCAAGCTTCTGAACAAAAATGCCTTGGTGGGAGACATCTTGAGAGGGGGGGTCATAAAATCACAAGATGAGCTGAACACCATTTACCAACAACTCGAACTTGACCCAAACGATATCGTGCGGGTGATGATTATCGATTATTACCCTGAAGTTCAAAGTGAAAACCTGGACCTGTTTAACTTGCGCACCAAGATACGCACCAGCATTCAAAACAAGCAAACTGGCACGGTCTATTTTATCGCTTCAAGTTACGACCAATTCATCATACCCCCCAGGCAACGACTGGCCAAAACATGACTGCGGCTGATTTCCAGACTTTGGTGGCACAACATATCCACGACTACCCGGAATATATGCGTTTGCGCTTTCATGGAGGCATCAGCAGTTTTCATCAGCTAAAAGAACTTCCTTTGGCGGATTTGCAGTCAAAAGCCATTTCCCGGTTTATTTCGAATAACTATCCCAACAATTACATTGAAGAATATGATAATTTAGGCATATTCAAACTCTTTATAGGTGAAGATGATACGAAACTGAACGAGCACATTCACCCAGAGCTTAAGAACCTTTATGAGAATCACCCTGATCTTTATGAAACCTTGTATGTTTATCTAAGCACTGGTTCAAGCTTCGCGCGGACTGCTGAAGAACTGTACCTGCACCCCCAAAACAGTTAAATACCGCATTGAAAAAAAATCAAAACACTCCTGAGCCTGGACATGGAAAACCTTCACGATTTATCCATCCTGTTTACTTCAATAGAGATTCTGAACTTCCAGGCAGGTATAAGTACTTTAAACGCCTAAAACAACCCTAACCGCTATTCGTTTGCTAATTTTAAGGCGATTTATCTATGCGCAATGCGTGGAGACGGTGCGTTTTTCACCAAAAGAGCCAGTTTATTTTGTTTCCGAATCTTGCTTGCCGTAAGTTTTGAACTTTTCAATAACCACGTTCATTTGTTCAGAATTTAATATTTTTGCTTCGCCGATTGATTTGGCTTGAATATATATCTGCGCGACAAGTTCCAGGGCTTCAGCGGTATCAAAAGCTTCATCCAAACTCGCACCCAAAGTAATCAGCCCGTGATTCTCAAGCAAGCAAGCTTTGTAATTCCCCAAAACCGACAATATATTATCCGATAATGCTTGTGTTCCAAACGTGGCATACGGTGCCAAAGGCACCTTGTCACCACTGAAAGCCAGCAGGTAATGCACCGCGGGCAACTCAATGCCCATGCACGCAATCGTCGTGGCATGCACCTGGTGGCTGTGTAAAATAGCGTCAACGTCCGGGCGCGCGTGGTAAATCGCCAGGTGGAATTTGGTCTCACTGGATGGTTTCAGAACGCCATCAACGCGTTCCCCCCCATCAGGGCGCAAAACAACCACATCCTGCGCCCGCATGCTTTGATAAGGCACGCCACTGGGCTTGATGGCAATCAAGTTTTCCTTGCGGTTGAAAATGCTCAGATTTCCGCCTGTGCCTGTGGTCAGGCGCGCGTCAATCATACGCTTGCCAGTTTCAACGATTTTTCTCTTTCTTTCTCTAAAATCATAGCGCGCCTGAATCCTGTTATCTAAAAAAGCCTAAAAAAAAGCGACTCGTGTGGGTGCTTCTCGTCAAGTTTGGCAAGCAAAACGATGCCGCGAAACCAGCCAGTGCCAAAAGCACGCAGATGATAATTGATTTTGGCTCGTTGATAGTAGCCAATTGCGGGAATTTATCCAGGGGAAAAGCATCCGCGCCAATCATCACACCTTTCGTCTCACTGACGATGGGCACGATCGCCAACGTCGAGCCAAAGACCACACCCAGGATAATGTGATAAAGCAAAGCGTAATGCTTTTTGAAAAGCCAGCTAATCAGCTTGGCTAACGCGAAGATGACCGCGACCAGACCAAGCAGCATCGGGATAATCACACCGAAATTGAGCGTTTTCACACCCGCGGCCATCGGTTGATACAAGCCCATATACATCAGGAAGTTACTCGGACTCAAACCCGGCACAATCAGACCCAGCCCGGTCAACGCGCCACACATCATCCAAATCCAAAAGTTTTGGGGGGGCATGCTGATGTCCAAATTGCTTTGCATCCAGCGCAAGGCATAAAAAAGCACACCCGCGATGACCAGCATCATGATGATATGCCACGCTTTGCGACCTTCTTTGCCAGCAGTGCGCAAAATGGATGGGTAAGTGCCCACAATAAAGCCAATAATCAGCCAGGTGAACATCACCGCGTTGAGTTCGTAAGCCTTGTCGATCGCCGCGGAAAAAGCGACCACGCCAACCACCCCCCCACCAATACCAACCGGGATAAAGAAAAGCAGATTGCGCAAGAAGTTTTGGCGGATATCAGCCAGCCACTTGAGCAGGGGGTTCGTAAATGCCAAAGACCACCATCATCACCCCCCCGCCAGAAAGTCCAGGGGTAATCGCGCCAACGCCGGAGATAAAGCCTTTCAACAGGCGAACAAGCCAGGCGATAGGCGTATCTTTTTGGCTTGCGGATTGTCGTTTTTCTTGCTATCGAGTTCTTGGGTCATGGGTCCATCCTAATCATTTTTATATGGTTTCATTCTACAACAAAATTAAAATATATGTTTCATTGTTTAAATGCGTAACTAAAACGTATTTTGATGTGTTTCTAAGATTAAGCCAATAGACTGGTGATAAGTGAAAGAAGGTTAGTTATGAATCGCATAGAAAATGTTGGTTTAGAAGTTTTTGAAAATGTCCCAAGCAATGATTGCGACCTGACCGGTCGCTTTACACCCGCTAATGTCTTTAAAAAGCTGACTGAATTAGCCGGCATCAATGCCATTCAACTCGGTTTTGGCTTTGATGACATGCTTGCCCATGACCTTTACTGGGTGCTCTCGCGCATGAAGGTGAAATTCCTACGCCGGCCAAATGCCGGAGAACTACTCCAGTGGCGAACCTGGCCAAAAACAATCCAACAAAACTCTTTTACGTCCGTGATTTTAAAGTCCTCGACGAAAACCAGCAAACCGTTATGCTTGCCAGTTCAGCCTGGCTGGTGATTCACGCCACCAAACGCCGATTACTGCCACCCAACCGTTTGCCTGGGCTGGACTTGCCATCCCTTGAGCATCTTGTAGCCCTTGATGAAAGCCTGGAAAAATTAC
>JMBV01000636.1_pt1 | contig 9872 bp, 17 predicted proteins | sample 616531 | NCBI WGS metagenome assembly JMBV01 (sample SAMN02727904, study PRJNA239997) | anaerobic digester metagenome | biome: anaerobic digester; isolation source: mesophilic anaerobic digester inoculated with municipal waste water sludge... | place: Germany: Bielefeld University, CeBiTec ... | reverse complement strand
TAGAAACTCTATGGCTACTAAAGATGAACTAGGCGAAATTAGAGACTCTATGGCTACTAAGGATGAGCTAGGCGGAATTAAAAACTCTATGGCTACCAAAGATGAGCTAGGCGGAATTAAAAACTCTATGGCTACCAAAGATGAGCTAGGCGGAATTAGGCAGGTCTTAGTTAGACTTGAAAACAAAATGGATACGAATCATAAAGCCTTATATGATGGGTATCAATTAACTTATGAAAAACTAAATATACTGGAAGGTAAATTTAATGAACTTAATGACAAGGTTGATAAACAAGATGTGGAAATTAGGGTAATTAGGGGGGGAGCACAATGATTTGAAGGATAGGCTGATGCCTATCCTTTTTTTTGATGTATTTTGAAGTATTTATATTGTACATAGCCATGGCTATAATATTAGTAAATGGCATTAGTATAAGCATAAAGATAAAATAATCCCCTAAGAATTGAGATACTATTGCAATTATGGTGTTTAACACTCCCCATAGAATAAAGATTTTCCCACAAGCATTGTTATAGGCCTTTTTATCTGTTATATCTTCATCTGTTAAGGTTTTAGTATTGGCATAGAAATTGGCTACCCGTGGATTTTCAGCAAAAATATAATACAAACCCATAATCATAAAGCCTATACCAAAAATAGATAAAAGGATTGTAAAATATATCATAAAAACTCCTCCTCTGTTTTTAATAGTTCAACAACTCCATAACTCCAGGCCCGGCACCAATATTTACTGGTCCATAAAGAAATTTATCCGTTCTTCTGCTGTGGGGGGGTGGCTGTGGTACCAGATTTTGAAGATATTACTAGGTCTAGGTATGCTCAGGCTTTCTTCATATAGTTTTAACATAGTGGATATGGCTGCTTCCCTATCTTCTGTTAAATATATTTCGTAGGCATCTGCTTCTTTTTCCATATATCTGGAAATATAGGAGCTTATTGGCGAGGAAAAGAAGGTGTAGAAATTTAATACCAATATAATTAAGGGTATAGAAGCTATATTATATAATTTATTGAAACCAAAACTGCCATTGGATCTTAGAAGGATCCAATTGGAGGTTTTATATACTAAATACATTAATATTATAGTGCCTAGCCCACCTAAAATAATTCCCTTCCAAATATGTCCCTTTACATAATGGCCTATTTCATGGGCTGTTACAGATAATACTTCCCTTCTATTTAGCTTTTCTATGGTGGTGTCCCATAATACTATTCGCTTGGATTTAAATACTCCTGTCATATAGGCATTCATTTCTTTTGTATCTCGGCTTTTATCTACTTCGTAGATTTCTGCATCCTCTATGCCAGATTTTTCAAGGAGTAATTGTATATCTTTTCCCAATGGGCTGTCTTCTATGGCTGTAAATTTATTAAATATAGGTGCGATATACATTGGGGGGTTATAAAGCTAATAAATATAATTACAGGTATGGAAATTAAGCCTATATATAGCCACCATTTATTGGGATATTTATATATTAAACTATAGGGAAACCATATAAATATTCCAATTACCAAGGTATTTAGCGCGAAGGATTTTAACATTAATTCTAAAAATCTACCTATACTTTGATTAGATAGGCCAAATCTATGTTTAACTATAAAGGATCCATAAAAATCCAGTGGAAAAGATAATGCTAAATCTATTAGGGAAAATAAAATAATATAGATAAATCCTGTTAGGAAAAGCCCCCCCTGCCACTGCCTTTGGCTAGGGTTTCTATTTTCTTCGATAGGCCTGTAGTTAAAAATAGTAGTGGAATTAGAAATTTTAATATTAAATTTATAGCCCAGATATCTAAATTAGTTTTTCTATAATCATAGGATTTTTCTGGTATATCTGGATATTCTACTTTTAAATTATTCATATTTCTATATTCGCTGATTAAAACTAAAATTATAAAGCTAATAAAAATATAAAAAAAATATTATTAAAGCCAAAGACAATCTTTTATCCATATTCTCACCCCCCCATAATATTATTATACCCTATTTATATGCAATATAGATAATTTTTATTAGCCAAATAAAAGGGACGGGTAATTTCATTTGATTTCAAATGAAATTACCCGTCCCTTCCGTTTGGTAGGGGGGGTGACCTTTGGTCGCCCGAATCTTATTTTTATAAATCTATTTTATTTTCTATTATATATCCTGTTAATAAGAAATTTATAATCATTATACCTATTAAATATATAAATCCTGCTATATTTAATATAAATTGATCTCCGTTACCTGATAATAATGCAGCATCATTAAATTGGAATATGCTTACATTAGAATAGCCAATTCCATTTATAAAATTTTCATAAGTTATCATTTTAAATGTATTTAAATCTAAATAATAAGGTATTGATGTAATAATCTTTGTCTGGCCAATTCCTACTATTACTGATAATACTAAAAATATTATAAACCAAAGGCCACCTATTTTTTTTATTTCTAAGAGTAACTCTACCAAATGCCATGGAAAGATAAATTAGTATTAGTGTGGAAATTCCACCTAGAAGCATTAGAATGAAGGACATTACCATTCCTCTATTAATAAAATCAGGAAGTACCCTCATTACTTGACCTATTTCATCCATAGATTGTTTTACTATATCTAAATTTAGCATCATAATTGAATTATATCCTATAATTACTACACCCAATATTAGAAACCACATTGTGGCTACTATTAACTTTGCCCCCCCTAATATTTCATGGCCTGTCAATGGCAATGTAAAGGTTAAATAACCTCTATCCTCATATAATTCTTTTCTAAAGGAACCTACTATATATAAAAATGTAGTTAATAATGTTCCAAATATAACTAAAGTAGATAGACCTATAAATGTTCCCCCTAAGGCTGAGCCTCCATCTGTTTTATTTGCATACATATAGATTCCAGTTGTGAGTATTAGAATCAAGGCCAATACTCCTAATATAAATTTATAAGAACCTTTTATTTCATATTTAATATATCTGCCCATATTATCCTCCCTCCTATTATCCAAATATTTCTTTATAAATATCATCTATTTGCTTATTATGTTCTTCTCTTAGGGCTTCTGCATCTCCCTTTAATACAATATTTCCTTCTTTTAAAAATACTACTTCGTCAAATAAATTTTCCATATCTCTAACTAAATGCGTAGTTATAAGCATAGAGCTATTTTCATTATAATTATTTATAATAGCATCTAGAATTTGATCCCTAGCCACTGGATCTACTCCTGCTATTGGTTCGTCTAATACATATAATTTAGCATTTCTAGAGAGGACTAAGGATAAATTTAGTTTTTCATGCATTCCCTTAGAAAGAGTATCAATTTTCATATCCTTTTCCAATTTCATAAATTTAAGTAATTCCTCAAATCTCTTTTCATCAAAATCAGAATAAAAATCTTTATAGAATTCACAGGCATCTTCAATTTTCATCCAATTATATAGAAAGTTTCTATCTGGTAAATAGGATACTATGGATTTAGTATATACTCCTATATCCTGTCCATCAATTTTAACTTCTCCACTGCTTTGCCTTAATAGCCCAGTTAAAATTTTAATTAAGGTAGTTTTCCCACTGCCATTTGGCCCTAATATGCCACTACTTTTCCAGGCTCTATTTTTTAGATTTAAATTATCTAAGGCTTTTTTTTATTAAAATAAGATTTACTAAGATTTTTCGTCTCTACTATATTAGTCATTTTTCTCCTCCTTTTCTATCCACTCTGATAATATATTAACTATTTCACTGTTTTGAAAACCTAGGCCTTTCATTTCTTCTAAGAAGCTATTAATTATTTCTGAAGCCATATCTGTTTTTAGATTTCTAACTATTTTACTGTCTTCCGTAACAAAGGTGCCCATTCCCCCCCTTTGAGTGAAAACTAGGCCTTCTCTTTCTAATTCCTGATAAGTCCTTTGTACTGTATTTGGATTTACCTTTAATTCTTTGGAATACTCCCTTACTGATGGCAATTTATCACCTCCACTTAGTTCTCCCGATACTATTTCGCTTTTTATTAAATTCATAATTTGAATATAAATAGGAAGATTGTCGTCAAATTTCATCCTTTCACCTCCATAGTAATGATGTATTGGTGTATTAATTACATAGTACACTAGTATCTTAGGATTGTCAAGGGGGGGAATTTTAAAATAAAAATATTGTTATTCTAAATAAAAAAAATTATCATCCTGAGCATAGGGTCGGATCTCAATTCTATCGCATTTAGAGATTCTTCGGCTTCACCTCAGAATGATAACTATCTTAGTTTCATATTGATAATGATTTTAATATTTAAAATCATCTATTCTCTTCTATATATTTTTTTTCATTTTATCTACATATCCCTTATTTATATCCTGTATCATTTTATTGTTTATGGAGTCTAATTTAATATGGTCTATGGTGGAGATTGGTAGTACATTTACAGAGGTGCCTGTCATAAAGGCTCCATCCAATTTATCCAAATCTCCTACATGAATATTTTCTTCTATAATTTTTATATTTAACTCTTCGCATACTTGGAATATATGCTTTCTAGTAATGCCCAATAGCACATCTCCCTGTGGTGCTGTGTATAATTGCTTTTCCTTTACAAAAACATATTAGACCTACTGCCTTCTGGAATATAGCCAGATTGATTTACCAATAGGGCTTCAAAGGCCTTCTCCTCCTCTAATTTCTTAGCCACTTCCATTTTAAAATCCCCCCCTATTTGTACTTTAGCATTGGGATTTTGCCTTTCGTAATGAAATAGGGTTGTATGTATTCCATTTTCGTAGTATTCCTTTGGAGGATAAAAAGATTTTATGAAAAATACTAGAAATACTTGCCCTATATTTTCCACATCTGCACAAATTAATTTTACATTTAGATTTTCTATTTTATTTTCTGCTATTAGTCTCCTTATATCTTTTTTAATTTCATCATCAGTTCTATGGATTTATAATCTACTATTTCTGCCGATTTTCTCATTCTTTCTAAATGCTCTTCTAAAATAAAGGTACTCCGTCTATGATTCTAATGACTTCGTATATGGGTCTTTGTATACTCTGGAATATTCCAGTATCCTCAGTAGATTTTAATTCTCCGTTTTGGAGATAATATTTTTTTTATTGCTTCAGCTTTCATTTAAAACAACCCCCCCATTTTTCAGCTAATTGATAATATTACCATAAATTGGACTGCAAGGAGAACTGTCCCCCCCGGTGCAGTAGCTTTATATTATCTATTATAATATCCCTTTTTAATTCTAATACTTTTTTTTGTTCCCTTCTTTTAGACTTTCCTTCATATCTGATATACTTAGATTTAGTTTATCTAGATTCTTTGTTTTTTTCTTTGTCTTCCGATAGTTTTTGTCTAAGTCTAGTGATGCTTTCTCCTGTAGCATCTAGCAGTTTTTTTGCTTCCTCTTCATTATTTCCCTCGGCTAAATTGGCTTGGTAGGCTGCATATTTTATTTTTAGTAGGTCTCCATTTATTTCGTCTTTGTATAGATCGAAAAACTAGATAGGGATAGTATAGATTTACTACTCTTATCTAAAATATCATTGGAATTTCTATTTTCTATGGCTTTCGTACATAAATTTAAGTTTTGCTTAAATTCCTTTATTTTTGCTGGATTGGCGGATTTTTTTATGGCTTCTACTTCATAATCATTCCAAGATTTATGGATTTTCTCCACTTTTTCATCTATATCTTTCCAAGTCTTAGTTAATTCTTTATCTTTTTCAGTTGCTTGCCCCCTCAGGTTTCTCTTTTTCCTTTTCATTTTCTTTAGATTTTAAAATTTCAAATTCCTCTGGGCTTAGATTTTCTATTTCTTTAATTTCTTTTATGGAATCAAAAATTTTGTCAAATTCTTCTGAGATAGAAGCTAGGGATTTTGGTGCATTGTCTTTTTCTGGATTTTAATATCTTTTTTTTATCCCCGCCTTTTACAGGACACAAGTATTGCACTTAATATTATAATTATAAGTAAATTTAAACTCTTCCTCATATGACCACCTCAAAGAATAGTTTATCCCGTGAAATGGTTTTTATCCTTAGAGTATTGGAGATAATAATCTGGATACAGATTCCTTTAGTTTTACAATGCCAGATCTTTTAGCATATTCCTCTAGAGTAATTTCCTCACATAGTTCTAAATCTTTATAGAATTGTTCTATGGTTTTTCTAGTAACTTCTTCATCATATATAAAAGCATTTACTTCAAAATTTAATTTAAAGGAACGAATATCTAGATTGGCTGTCCCTATAGAGGTAACAAAATCATCCATTACAAAGAGTTTGCTATGCAAAAATCCATTTTCATAAGTGTAGAATTTAACTCCCGCTTCTAGTAATTCCCCTATATAGACATCCCAGCCCAATAGACAAAAGGGTGATCTGGTTTACAGGGTATTATGACCCTTACATCTAAGCCAGATAATCCTGCTACTTTCAATGCTTCGAACATACTATCATCTGGGATAAAATATGGACTTTGAATATAAATTCTTTCCCTAGCATTGGTAATCATTTTAAAATATCCGTCTTTAACTGAAGGCCATTTAGAGTCTGGACCGCTACTGACTATTTGAATTCCTGCATTGCCATTGGTTTCCTGTCTTGGGATTTCTAATCTACATTGAGAATTATTCCTATGGGTTACAGCAAAGCGCCAGTCCTTGTAAAATTGCCATTGTAGCCCACCTATGGCTGAGCCTTTTATCTTTATATGAGTATCTCGCCAATATCCAAACCTTTTAGAAAGGCCTAAGTATTCGTCTCCTATATTAAAACCTCCTACATAGGCTTCTTTTCCATCTATTACACATAATTTCCTATGATTCCTATAATTAATTCTAAGGGTGAAAAAGGTGCAAAGGGTGGGAAAAATACAGCCACTTCTCCTCCCGCCTTTTTAAATTCATCAAAGGCACCTCTTCTAAGTTTTCTCCCACCCATGCCATCATATAGTACCTTGACTTCCAAACCTTCTTTGGCCTTTTCTGTTAAAGCATTGATTATTTCCATACCTATGCCATCGGATTTAATAATATAGTATTCTAAATAAATATATTCTTTGGCATTTCTAATGCTTTCCAAAAAAAGCATCAAATTTTTCTTCTCCGTCAAAATACAATTCTACTTCATTATCTTGTGAAAAATATGCCTCAGAAGTTAGTATATGCATTTTTATTATATCTTCATGTTCAATAAACTTAGGATTAGCATAACTATATTCTTCTTCAAATATTTTCCTTCCCTGTTTCATCACTCTATCTCTAAAAGCTCTATCATTTGCTTCTTTTTGCTGGAACATTTTTTTTCTTACTCATGTCTTGACCGATGAATAGATATAGCAAAAAATCCTATACCTGGTAAAAAAAAGTCAATACCATAAGCCATAGCCAAGTGGTGGTTGGATTTCTCCTTTCAAAAAAAACACCAATAATACAGCAAATAAAATATTTAACCATAAAATGTTTTTAAAAAAAACCAAGTATAGCCTGTTACTACATAATCCATCAGATCACCTCTGTACTTTATTTTTTTGGATTTATATCTCTTATTACTATCTAAAATTCTCTTCCTTATTCTAAAGTCTGTAGGTGTTATTTCTATTAATTCATCCTGGGCTATAAATTCCAGAGCCTCCTCCAGGGACATATCTCTTGGTGTAGATAGTCTTAAGGCCTCGTCAGAACCTGAAGCTCGAACATTAGATTGGTGTTTTTTTCCTACAAATATTTATTTCCATATCCATATTTTAGGACTAGCACCTACTACCATGCCTTCGTAGACCTTAGTTCCTGGGTTTATAAATAGTACCCCCCCTCTATCTTGTGCACCATATAGGCCATAGGCTGTGGCTTCTCCAGTTTCAAAGGCTATTAGGGAACCTTCACTTCTCTTTGGAATATCTCCCTTATAGGGAGCATAGCCATCAAATACAGTATTTAAAATCCCCCCTCACCCTTGGTATCTGTCATAAATTCCCCTCTGTATCCTATCAGTCCTCTGGCTGGAATGGAGAATTCTAATCTAGAATAGCCACCATTAGCTTCTGTCATACTAATTAATTCCCCTTTTCTTCTGCCTAGTTTTTCTATTACTGAACCGATAAATTCCTCACTTACATCTATGGTAACTCTTTCCATTGGTTCATGTTTTTTTACCATCTTCGTATTTGAAAAGTACCTCTGGTTTAGATACTTGGAATTCATAGTCTTCTCTTCGCATATTTTCTATTAATACGGAAAGATGTAATTCCCCTCTACCAGATACTTTAAATACATCTGTGGATTCTGTTTCTTCAACCCTTAAGCTAACATCTGTTTGTAATTCTTTAAATAATCTATTTCGGATTTGTCTAGAAGTTAAATATTTCCCTTCCCTTCCGGCAAAGGGGCTATTGTTTACTATAAAATTCATAGATATGGTCGGCTCAGATATTTTTACAAAAGGCAGTGGTTCTGGATGTTCTGGATGACATATAGTATCTCCTATATGAATTCCCTCTACACCAGTTACTGCTATAATACTCCCCCCCACTGAGGCTTCTTCCACTTCAACTCTATTTAGGCCTTCAAACTCATAGACCTTTGTGATTTTAATTTGCTTTTTTTTCTCCTGGCCTATCTTCATTTACTATTATGGCCTCTTGATTAGTTTGGATTTTCCCTCTTTCTATTTTGCCTATTCCAATTCTTCCTATATAGTCATTATAGTCTATAGTAGAGATTAAAACCTGTAGCGGTTCATCTATATCCCCCCCTGTGGTATGGGAATATAATCTACTATGGTTTTAAATAAATCTTCCATATTGTTCTTTTCCACATTTATATCAGAAGTGGCATAACCGTCCCTAGCTGAGGCAAATATAAATGGGAGTCTAAATATTCTTCTCCTGCACCTAATTCTATAAATAACTCTAATACCTCATCTATTACTTCATTGGGTCTGGCACCTTCTCTATCAATTTTATTGATACAGACTATGGCTGGTAAATTAAGCTCAAAGGCTTTTTTTTAACACAAATTTAGTTTGGGGCATAGGTCCCTCAAAGGCATCTACTAGTAGAACTACTCCATCTACCATTTTCAATACCCTTTCCACTTCTCCACCAAAGTCCGCATGACCTGGTGTATCTATAATGTTTATTTTAGTTCCATTATAGTGGATAGCTGTGTTTTTAGATAATATGGTAATTCCTCTTTCTCTTTCTATTTCATTGGAATCCATTACTCTGTCTTCAACTACTTGATTTTCCCTAAATACTCCTGATTGTTTTAGCATACTATCTACCAAAGTGGTTTTCCCATGGTCAACATGGGCGATAATAGCTATATTCCTTAAATCTTCTCTTTCTATATTCATTAAAAAAATCCCTTTCTATTTATAGATTCGTAATTCTTTACCAAAATACATTTTATCACATTTTTTTATCTAAATGATAGTAAAAATTTAATGGCAGGGTGCGTATTCCCTGCCATTTAACATATATACTTTACTACTTCTACTTTGTTTTTTTTCAATATAAAATTTATCAGATAGTCCATCTACTAAAACTAGTCCTCTTCCACAGCATTTTAAATCACCTGGATCGTAAGACCTTATATCGTAGTCAATCCCCTGTCCCTCGTCTTCTATCTCTATTTTGAGGGTATCTCCTTCTAATTCCAAATACAATTCCACCGTCTTATTTTTGTTTCCCTTATTACCATGTATTGCACTATTGATTACTAATTCGTTTAATATTAATCTAATATCAAATATTAAATCTTCGTCTTTAATAATAAGCCTTAATTTATTTACTGCATCCTGTATGGTAATTTTAATATCATCTAGATCACTACATATGGATTTTGA
>JMBV01000635.1_pt1 | contig 9874 bp, 16 predicted proteins | sample 616531 | NCBI WGS metagenome assembly JMBV01 (sample SAMN02727904, study PRJNA239997) | anaerobic digester metagenome | biome: anaerobic digester; isolation source: mesophilic anaerobic digester inoculated with municipal waste water sludge... | place: Germany: Bielefeld University, CeBiTec ... | reverse complement strand
AACTGTTTTAAGAATCCAAGCATAATTATCTATAACATATTCTAAAGCTTTCTCATTGCCCTTTTTCATTTCACCAATAAAATTTTCTTCTGTTATTTTCAATGGCACCACCTTCTTTATGTTTAAATTTTTATATGTAGATATTAATCTCTCCACTTAATACTTCGTAATAATATGTCCAAATCTATCAAGAATTTTAAACTTATTAAATTTATTATAATCAATTTTCCTAAAATGTAACATTTCACCTATTAAATTGTATTATTAATAGAAGAGGATATAGGAGGTGTGAAATTGGAAAGTTCTTCACTTTATACTAATAGCGAAATAATAGATATTTATAACCGTAATGTAGATACTGTATACAGAATAAGTTTAATGTATCTAAAAAAAATATTCCCGATGCTGAAGATGCTGTTCAAGATATATTCCTTAAACTAATACATGGAAACCATAAGTTTGAAAATTTAGAACATGAAAAGGCTTGGCTAATAGTTACATCACAAAACTATTGTAAAAATATACTCAAAAATTGGTGGATAAAAAAAAGAGAACTGATATTAATAGTATTTTGGAACCTTCTTATATGGAAGATTTGTCTCATGATAATATATGGCAACAAGTTCTTTCATTACCAAATAAATATAAGATGGTTATTTATTTATATTATTATGAAGGTTATTCAACAGATGAAATATCTGAATTACTAAAGATAAAAAGTTCTACAATACGGACAAGATTATGTAGAGCCCGTAAAAGATTAAAAATTATTTTGGAGGAGGAAAGTTGATGAAAAGGATGATTTGTTTAATAGTTTTGAGTCAATTAAACCTAATGATGAACAAAAATCAAGAATGCTAGATGGAATATTAAATCAAAATAAAAATTTCACAACTGTAAAAAGTCGAAAACCAAAGTTCGTACTAGTTATTGTTATTATTTGTCTAATGACTACTACTGTAATTGCTGTTAATATACCTGCATTTCAAGAACTTTTAGAAAAAAATAAGCCCTGATGTAGCAGAGTTTATAGAACCAGTAGAAGAAGTATGCATTAACAAAGGAATTAAAATGGAGGTTGTTGCAACTGGTTGTTATGATAATATGGTAAAAGCCTATGTGACTGTTCAAGACCTTGAAGGTAATCGTATAGGAAAAGATCTTAGTTTTTTTTGACTATTATAGCATAAAGGGCACAAATAACTCTAGTTGGGGGGGTAGCTATACTTGGTCAATGATAGACTATGATGAAGAAAATAAAAAAAGTAACAATATTTTTAGAAGCAGAAAAAGATACAAAATTTGAAGGGGGGGAAAATTTAACCTTTAAAGTTGATAATATTTTCTATGATCATAAAGAATATGAAGATTATGAAATAGGAGTTGACTTAACAAAAATAAATCACAATCCGTCCCATGTAAATGCAACTGAAAAACAGTTTATGTCTTGGTCCTATGGTGAATTATATACAGATGGAGACTCAATTCCTATTTTGAAACCTCATGTAAAAGATATTAAATTCTCAGGAATAAATACATCTACGATTTCTAATATAGGAATTATTGATGAGAAATTACATGTACAAATATGGCGAGATAAAAATTTCGAAGGGCAAGGTGTTGATATTTATGTTAAAGATTCTAAAGGAGAAAAAAAATTTTTTTTATGACACCAATGTTAATTTTGGTGTTGATAGATCTGGAATGCCCATAGGTAATGCAGACTATCCATCTTATGGAGAATTTATATTCGATATAGATAAAGATAAACTAGATGAATATCAATTATTAGGTTGTTTTAGCACTTGTAAACAAATAGAAGGTCCTTGGCAAGTAAGCTTTAAAGCAGAGGATGGCAAAACATTAAAAAAAGTTTGCAATATATACTTAGGAGATGTAAAAATCGAAGAGATTATCATTAATCCCTTTGCAATAAGTTTAAGGGGGGGTAAGGGAGCAAATGGCACTGACCTTTCTAATCTAGATATAGAGATTAACACAGAAAATGACGTAGTTAGAGATACAAAGTCTAATATTAGTTGGAATGGCACTAGTTGGCTAAGTGAACGGGGGGCAAGGGTTTTGTGTCATCATATAATATAGAAAAACCTATTGATTTAAATCTAATAAAATCTATTACTATTAATGGAATAAATATTTCAATTGAATAATAAAAAAATATTGAAAATGGCTATGATTTTAAAAATCATAGCCATTTTCATATTCCTCTTAATCCTTCAATGATACTGGGATTTCAACATCTCCTATAATGATTAATAAAATGTTTTCTGGTTTAATAGATCCATTTTCTAATTTCTGCTTTTCTTTCCTTTTAATTCTTTATCTTTTAGTTTTTTTTATATTTTTTTTGGAGCCTTTAAATTTAATATACTCGTCTCTAACGGCAGCTACTTCTATTTTAATTGTGTCTACTTCTTCAGATATATCACCTTTCCCACAGGAAACCATTGACCAAGCCCTAGCCATATGTCCGTTTGTTCTTATGATATAGGCATTGTCAGCTTCTTTTCTTGTTATATAAGTTTTTGTTTCTCTTATGTAGCTTTTCGCTCTCTCATAGCTTTAACAGCTTTTGCATAAGAATTAGGAGAGTTCTTTCTTAAAATTCTATTTCTCCAAAAGAAAGTTCTTTCCCTGATCTTAGTCTATTCATTATACCTTGGATTTTGTGCTTTTTAATCTTTTCATTTCCTTCATTAATAACTTTGATGTCATTATTTTCTAAGTTGTTGAAGATGTTGTTGGCTTCTTTACTAATTAGTCCCATCCTTTTTTTTGAACTTAAATTCATTAAATTGCATTTTGCTATAGGCTGTGATGTTGCTTATCAATGGCATCATACTATCACCTCAAAGATAATATCGGCAAAAATAATACTATCTTAAAAATACCTTAATTGATATAAACATATCTAGTGATATTGCATCTGTATATGAAAGGGATTTTGATATTTTGCTTCTAGTCACAGAAAGGTTAAATAATAAGGAAATTGTGGAAAACCTTTGTTTAAGTAAAGGAACTGTTAGAAACTATATTTCCAATATGCTTAAAAAAAACTATTTCTAAGAGACAAAACTCAGCTTGCAATTCACTACTATAAGTTGAAATTTGAAGTAAGGTGATAGTGAGGGCAAACTGCATAGAAATAATAAAAGGTGTCATTCTGAGCATCTTTCTGACACTAAAATATGATATAATTCTTTATAGGAAAGAGGTGGAATTGATGAATATTTTAATCATTGAAGATGATGATACCATATCGTTTGCTTTAAAAACTTATTTAGAAAGGTTTGGATATAATTCTAGTGTTTATGAATATTTAGATGATATAATGGACATTAATATTTCGGATTTTGACCTTATAATATTAGATGTAAATCTACCTGATGGCTCTGGATTTGATTATCTAAAATATATCAGGGAGTATGATGATATTCCAGTACTTATGTTGACAGTAAAAGATAATGAAGACAATATTTTAAGAGGCTTTGAATATGGTGCAGATGAGTATATCACCAAACCTTTTTCACTTCCAATATTAAAAGCTAGAATAGACAATATATTCAATAGAATATATAACCATGGAGAGATGTTTGATTTTAAAAATTTAAGTTTGAATAAAGATTCTAAAACCGCTTATATAGACGATGTCCCTTTAGATTTAAGCAAACAAGAATATGATGTCTTAGAATTTTTACTATTCAACAAAAGGATAAATATAACTAGAGAAAAATTATTGGACAAAGTCTGGGAATCAAATCATTATGGAGTAAATGACAATACCCTTTCTGTTACTATAAAAAGATTGCGTGAAAAACTAGGGATATATGGAAAGCATATTAAAACCATTAGAGGAATAGGCTATAGATGGGAGGATATGGATGGATAAATATAAGGATTTAATGATTATATCTATACTATTCTTTTTCCTCTTAATGATGTCTATCTGGATAAATCCAAGATTTGATATACTTACCCTATGTCTATCTTTAGTTTTAAGTATATTACTATTTATATCCTTAAAAAGATAAGAGATTCTAGGCTAAGTACTTTAAATAGCAAAATAGATGAAATGATTGAAACACTCCATATGGTGGATGAAAGGGTAGAGGAAGTTTTATATGGAGATGATATCTTCGGTAGATTAAAAGATGAGATTATAAAAATTTAGTAGAAAAACGAGAGATTGCCTCTCAAGCCGAGGATAAAAGAAAAAAATTTAAAAACCTATCTAGAAGATATAACCCACCAGATAAAAACTCCTCTTACTGGAATTCTTTTAATGTTAGATTTAATAGAAGAAGATCCAGAAAACAAAGCCAAGTATATACAGATTATGAGAAAGGATATAGATAGATTATATAGTTTGGCAGATATATTGTTAAAGATGTCATTTTTAGATGCTGGTGTAATGGATTTGAAGAAAGAAAGCTTTTCTGCAAAGAATATGCTTTTGGATGTAGAAATCAGTCTAGAATCCTATTTCTCTAAGGATAAGATGAACATAGAGATTGTAGGGGGGGATGATTTCAATCTAATTGGGGGGGATAGAGAATGGACTCTTGAAGCAGTGATCAATCTTGTAAAAAAATGCAATTGAAGCTTCTAATGGAGGAAAAGTTCAAATCGAATTGAAAAAAATAAAATATTTCAGAGTATTTTAGTTAGGGATTTTAGCGAGGGTATACCAGATAGCAAATTGGGAAAAATTTATCAGAGATTTTACAAAGCTGATTCAAAGTCTAAAGGCTTTGGTATTGGACTACCTATGGTTAAATCCATTATGGATAGACAAGGTGGTGAAGTCTTATATACTAGAACTAATGACTCAAACTATTTTGAATTGAGGTTTATAGATAGCCCTGCTACCAGAAGTAGCAGGGCTAAATTATATTTCTTTAATACCTTCCATGATATCCTCATTAACTATGCTTTTTCTTCCACTATTAACTGCAAAGAAAATACCAGCTGTGGTTATGGCAAACAATAGTATTATAGGTACAAAGTTGATATTTCCAATGATTTTCAAAGGTTTAAACATAAATTTGTTTCTATAGGATTTTATGAACACTATAGAGAAAAACGGTAGAATATAAACTATAGAGACATTTCTTAGTAAATAAAACCCTTCTAAAGATATCATTTTGTTAATCTGTTTTTCGGTCATACCAGCACTTATGAGGAGTTGAAAATCTTTTTTTCCTAGCTCGTAAGTTACCATGAAAACTATTATAGGCATTGGATAATGCAATAATTAAAAATATCATCTGAATTCCTAAATTTAAAAAAATGCTCATTTCTAATTTGCTCTTTACGGTATGCTTCCTTTAAAATATCGTTACTGGTATTGTGATCTCTTTTGGTAATATATTTATAAATTGTATTTAGATAATCGTCTGTAACCATATTTAAATCGGATTTTGTTTTTAGTTTCACTTGATGATAATTTACAGGATCATTTTTATCCTTTCCTGTCTTTAAAATGAGTTCTTCTAAGTTTTCCATAGTGGTAAATACAGATACTTCTCTTTTATCATATGATTGTAATTCATAAGGAAACTCATATATAGAGTCAGCTATAGGGATATTTATTAAATCATCCTCCATACTATATCTAGCACTTATTTGTGTTTTATCATCTTTAACTAAAGGTATATATTCTCTCATTTGGTATGGAACATTTTCATCTAAACATGTTTTATTTAACAATATATACATATTATCCTTATATTCTAGATTGTTTTCTTTTAGAATATTATCAAAATCCTCTTTTTCGAATCCATAAATAGTTAAATAATACCTTTCACTATCACTAGTCTTCATACCTTCTTTAATTGATCTGTCCATTTCATCTGAAATCACATCGCTATTGTCATCTAAAAAGAATTTATATGTTTTATAAGAATAGATATGGAGTTCATCTACATTAGCCAATTTTTTTTATATCTTCAATAAGGTTTTTATTTAAGCTTCCATCAGTAAATATTGTAGAGCTTAGATTATAATTATCTTTTTTTAGAATTATATTTTATCTCTAGTTCTCTATAGGATTGGCTAGTAAAAACTAAACTCATACTAAGGGCAGCAATAACCATAGATATTGTTATTGCCCTATAAGTTTTCCTATAGGATTTCAAATAGTCTTTTGCTAAAGATTTTTCTATTTTAAGGGATATTTTAGATTTACCTAATCCAAATTTTTTTTCTTATTTGAAATATCTCCTCTAAGCCCATCAATGATTGATATCTTGCCACTTTTTTTTGCAGGAACTATAGATGATAGATAAACGGTAATCAAAGATAGAAATACAATTATTACAAAAGCTATAGGGGGGGAAAATTTAATTAAATAAAATCCACTAAAATCACCTTTTTGTTCATATATACTATTTATATTTTTATAGCTTATATAGTAGTTTATCCACATTAAATACGTCAATAGATTAGCAACTCCATAAGATATAACGGCTCCCATCAATATTGGCAGTACAGATACTTTCATGATTTTTTTTCTTTATCATTTTTTTTACTTGTTTTTCAGTCATACCAGCACTTTTTAACAATGCTATTTCTTTAATTTCTCTATTATTCCATACATTGAATGCATTATATATCATCATAGCAAATAACATCATCAACAAAAATATAGGAATAGAGACTTCTATAAAGCTTAATATTACATCCTTTGGTGGAATTATGCCGGAAGGATAGATTAACCAATACTCTAATAATGAAGTGTTGTAATAAAGCCTACCTATACTCTCAGCTTTCTTGGCATCTATATTGAATTTTCCAATAGTTCTCTAGTATTTGAATAGGTATCCCTTGGGCTTTTATACCAGATACGAACTAATAGAACATCATCTTTATCTAATAAATTTTCTTTTGATGTATCGGATAATAAACCATAGAAAAAAAGTATCTTCAAAGCTAAAGGATAGGTCTTCAAATACTCCTACTATTTTATAATTTCTATCTTTAATTGAAATATTGGAATCTATGCCATATTTGTGATTATTTTTCAAGAATTTATCTGTTACTATAATTTCATCTGGTTTTCCTGGTTTTCTACCTTTTTTTTATATCTACATAATCTAGTTTCCAAAAATTTTCACTTTCCAGATATAATATAGAATCTTTTCCTGTATCTATGAACTTGGTGTACTCTAATCTTTCGACTTTATCCCAATCTTCAATGTAATCGTATATATTTTCATCTATTTGTGAAATGGATACATGGTAATCACCTATAGTGTTTTTACATATTTATATTCATCAGTTCTTAGAGAGAATATTATAAATATTATAGTACCTAGTAAAACTACTGCCATCAGTATGGATATCTTGGTTGCAAAGGTATCCTTTTTATTCTTTTTTTTACTGATGTTCTGGCGAGTTCATCAATGATTTTCATGATTTTCACCTTCTAGATTATATAGTCTACCATCTATCATTTTATAGGTATTATCACAAGATATCGCAACCTTTTCATCGTGAGTTATTATCATGATAGTTGAATTAAAGCGTTGATTTACAAGTCTGAATAGTCCTGTTATTTCTTCTGAATTTTTTTCTATCCAGATTTCCTGTAGGCTCATCAGCAAGAACAATAGCAGGTCTTGTAACTAAACTTCTAGCAATAGCAACTCTTTGTTGTTCGCCACCTGATAATTGATTTGGAAACCTATCCAACTTATCAGCTATACCTAGTGTTTCTATTACTTCTCTAAAATAGTTTTTTTTCCTCTCTATGACCATCTAAAAGAAGAGGAAGAAGTATGTTTTTCTTACAGATATATTGGGAATTAGATTGAAAAATTGATATACAACTCCAATATTTCTTCTTCTAAAGATAGTCATGTCTTCACGACTTAAATCGGTAATATCTTCTCCTTGTATGAAAATTTTACCATCAGTTGGACTGTCTACTCCTGCTAACATATGAAGCAATGTAGATTTACCAGAACCACTATCCCCCCCAATAATAGCAGTCAAATCCCCTTTATCCATTGTAAAGTCTACAGAATCTAGAGCAACTACATCTATTGCTCCCGGGTATATTTTACTTAATTTGACTGTTTTCAATATAGTCAATATAACCACCTCCTATTTTTAATGATAGTTTATATCGCTTAAGTGACCTGAAAGTGACTAGAAATATAATAAATAAATTAGAATAATTGTTTTGAGTTCTAGTTAAATTTTATGCAGTTCTTGAAACATCAACATTTACAGAGGTAAAACTAGCTGAATATTGCAAAAAAAAGGCAAACTAAATAAACCTTGTCTTTGTAAAGGATTAAAAAAAATTTAGGTTGTCAAGGTGCATTACAAATTACCATTCTAGCTTTGCCCTTAGACGTCTTATATTGTCAAGTGTCTCAAAAAAACTCTTTTTGATAAGGGCAACTACTACAAAGCTTGAATACTAAATATCTTGCTGAACGAATTACTTTTGCAGCTATCTTTATCAACTTTAATCGTTTAGATATTATATACATAAATTTAACAAGGAAAAGAAACAAAATTCAAACCAAGAATCTAAAGAAATTAAGTGGACATCTGTTGTTCCAAAATCACCAATAGCAGATAATAAGTCTAATAATCCCAAATTTAGCGCTCCTATACTATATGATTCAAATTGATTATAACTTAATAGTATTAAAATATTGTTAAATCAATATTATCTTTATGGTAAGCGTACAATAAAAGATGTATTGTATAATTATAGGGATATCGGTATGATATCCCTATAAGAGTATTTATTAAAATTTACATGTTTTTTTTAATTAACTCATCCCAAGGCATCATTAGGGCTAAGATCTTGGAATTTGTTTGAAAATCAGATCCTGGTAATATGGATAATATATATTCTAAATATTTGTAGGGATTTGATCCATTAACTTTTGCTGTTTCTACCAGCGAATATACACATGCACTTGCATTAGCCCCTTCTGGGCTACCGCAGAAAGTCCAATTTGCTGGTAGGGTTGTTCCTGGACTTTTTATATCTTTAGGGAGAGCACATGAGATTATTGACCGCTTACGTTGTATACACACAAAATCCCCCCCCTTATCTTATAGTAAATATTACCTAATTACTTTTCAATACATTTATCTCCTCTATTCCATCAACCTTCCATCTAATATAGATATAATCCGTTTGCTTTGCTTAGCTACCTGATTATTATGACTAATCACTATTATGGTATTGCCATTATCGTTCAGTTTCTTAAAAAGAGTTAATATATCCTTTCCAGTAGCAGAATCTAAAGAGCCAGTTGGTTCGTCTGCTAACAACAAAGCAGGTTCTGTTATTAAAGCACGGGCAATGGCCACTCTTTGCTGCTGCCCTCCTGAAAGCTCATTTGGCTTGTGAAATATCCTATCGGATAAACCGACAAGTTCAATATATTCATTTGCTTTTTCCACTGCCTCATTTCTGGTCATTCCACGTATAAGTAAAGGCATAATAATATTTTGTATGGCTGTATATTGAGGTATAAGATTATATTTTTGAAATATAAATCCTATTTTTTTGATTTCTAATCCACGATAATTCCTTATTAGTACACTTATCTACATCTATATCCTCAAATTGGTATGTTCCACTATCTAAAGTATCCATACATCCTAAAACATTCATTAATGTTGTCTTACCTGAACCAGAGGGACCAAGGATAGCTAAATAATCTCCTTTTTCAACTGTAAGGCTGATATCCTTAAGTACATGTAGGCTTTCCTCTCCCATATAGTAAGATTTATTTACCTTTTCCATTCTAATTATTTCATTCACAAGATTACTCCCCTTTCATCCTAAAATTCTCACTACCTCTATACCTGCTTCTTTACT
>JMBV01000634.1_pt1 | contig 9875 bp, 16 predicted proteins | sample 616531 | NCBI WGS metagenome assembly JMBV01 (sample SAMN02727904, study PRJNA239997) | anaerobic digester metagenome | biome: anaerobic digester; isolation source: mesophilic anaerobic digester inoculated with municipal waste water sludge... | place: Germany: Bielefeld University, CeBiTec ... | reverse complement strand
TTCCTTTTTTTTATATGACCTTCTAGATTATTAATTTTTTTGAACCATTTTTAGCTTTTCATTAGCTGTATTTAATAATATCATTAGCTGATCACTATCAATTGGCTTTGTTATAAAATAATAGGCACCTGACTTAATAGCTTTTATGGAATTTTCTATAGTGGAATAAGCAGTCATTATAATGATAATAGCATTAGGTTCAAATTCAAGAAATTTCTTCATTAGGTCAAGACCATTTTCTATATAATGAATCATATTGAATTATTTTTACATTGTTAATTTTATTTATTTCTTCATACATACTGTCTTCTTTATTTAAGGCAATTACTTTGCCCTCTAAATCCTTCTCATTCTTTATGTCTGTATTGTTATCTAATACAAATATTGACTGACAATTCATTAAAAGAGAGTCTGAAAATAAAAATTTACTTTTTCTTTCTTCAGATTCTTTCATTCCCTGGATTATATCAGCTTGTCCTCTATTAATGGAGTTATAAGTATCTTCCCATTTCATAGGCAAAAATTCAAACTCCATTCCCGTTACAAGACTTATCGCCTTAAGCATATCAACATTAAAACCTTTATAAATTCCATCAGAATCAACATACTCATAAGGCGGAAATTGCTTGTCCCCCAGCAACCCTATAGGTTTCAGAAGTAGCAAGAGATGGCTGAGATATTATAATATTCAATAAAATACATAGTATTACTATTGCCTTCCTCATTTATATCACCTTTTAAACTTAATTTATTTTATAAAGTTTTATCTTTATCTTTAAAGGTATTAGATTGCAATTTTATTGTAAAGGAAGACAAAGCAGATTCTTATCTTATCTATTTTTTATAATAACTATCCTTATATCTTCATAAGATATATCATCTGGTAATATCTCTTTAATTGGTTTCAACCTTTCTGCCCCAACTTTATCTATTGCAGATAATACTTTTTCTTCCTTATTTGAATTTAAAAATCTAGACCAATCTACTATTTGACCATTATTATGGTGTTTCTCCAAATGCCTTAAAATAGTTCCCACTGTTAAATCTCTTTCATTGGCTATTTCTTCTAGAGATAGACCTTCCAAATAATAGTCATATGTATCTTTATCATTCTCTTGAGTTTTTCTTGTCACTTCTATGATTTGTCGTTCTATTTTAGAACTGTCTATTCCTTTATTTTCAGTATACTTTTTAATAATCTCCATAAATTGTTCCCCCCCATAGGATTCATATTTTTTTAGTACCTACCCCCCCTTTTACCCTAAAAAAACTCCTCCTTATTCCTCGGGAAATAGGTAGCCATTTCCTTTAAACTAGAATCATGAAATATAATAAAGGGAGCTATAGAATTTTCTTTAGCTATTTCGTATCTCAATTCCCTTAATTTTTCAAATAGCTCTTTATCATAGTTTTGTTCAATATATTCTGAGCCTATAGTTCTTTTTATATCAGCTTTTCTTTCGTTCAATTGTTTTGTTTCAATGAGATCCTTTTTATGATAAACCTTGACCTCACCTTTTAACACCAAGGCAGATCTCTGTACTAGTTTAAAACTGGATATTCACCTGCTGTCATATGGATATAATCCATAGATACTAAGACCATGATCATTTCCTTTATAGCAACTTCTGTATATTCTTTCATGATTCCATAGGTAGATAGCTGATCTAATCCTAAATCTAGTATCCTTCTGTTTTTAGACCCCCCCTTAAGATTTGTGCTATTATGGTAGAACCAAATCTTTCCCTAGCCCTATAGATGCAAGATAGTATCTTTTGAGCCTCTATGGTAATGTCAACCATCTCTGATTCACTTAAACAGTTGCCACAATTATTGCATTTCCCCCCCTCTTCTATTTCCTCTCCAAAATAATTTAATATACTATTTCGTAAACATTCATTTGTATTACAATAATCTATTAAATATTGAAGATTTGTATATAATAATCTTTCCCTATCAGATGAATAGGTGTTCTTTTGAATCATATATTTTTGTTTTACAATATCTTGGGGAGAATAAAGTAATATACAATCACTCGGTTCTCCATCTCTCCCTGCCCTACCTGCCTCTTGATAATATGCTTCCATATTTTTAGGCATATTATAGTGAATGACAAATCTTACATCTGGCTTGTCTATACCCATTCCAAAAGCATTGGTGGCCACCATTATTCTTACTTGATTAAATATAAAATCCTCCTGGTTTTGTCTACGAATTTCATCATTCATTCCTCCATGATAACCTATAGCATCTATACCTCTTTCCTGTAATCTACTAGTTAAAGATTCTACCGTTTGTCTAGTAGCGCAGTAAATTATCCCAGATTCCTTAGTATAATTATTTCCAAGATAATCCAGTAGATAATCTATTTTTTTTACTAGGCTTTACTACCTGATAAAATAAATTTGGCCTATCAAATCCTATTATTGAAACCAATGGTTCTCTTAATCCTATTAGGTTCTGTATTTCCTCTATTACCTCTTTTGTAGCTGTGGCAGTATAGGCAGATACTGCTGGTCTACTATCTAGCGAGTTAATAAATTTAGGTATTTCTAGATAACTAGGTCTAAAATCATGACCCCATTGACTTATGCAGTGGGCTTCATCTATGGCTACCATAGATATATTTATTTCCCTTACTAAATTAGAGAATACATATGTATTAAGTCTCTCTGGAGCTATATAGACTATTTTATACTTATTCTCCCTTATTTCCCTTATCCTAGTAACAAATTCTTCTTGACTTAGAGTACTATTTATAAAAGTTCCTGATATGCCTGTTTCTCTTAAGGAATCTACTTGATCTTTCATTAGAGATATTAGGGGAGATATGACTATGGTAACACCTCTCATTAGAGCAGCAGGAAGTTGATAACAAAGAGACTTCCCACCACCTGTAGGCATTACCCCCCCCAATACATCTTTACCTTCTAAGCTTCCCCCCCTTATTAACTTTTCTTGGCCTTTTCTAAATTCATCATAGCCAAAATAGTCCTTTAATACACCATATATATCCATACCTATCCCCCCCTACAATTTCTAATATGCTCTAAATATATTATATCATTATTTTTAGTTGATAGACCAAATATAAAGGTATTTCCTATTTCAACACCAATCATTGATATTAAAAGAATAATAATTCCTATAAATAAGACTTCTTAGATAATATTTACATTAATAAATAAAGGACCAATGGAATTTATCAATTAATAATCACATATATGAAAAATGCGACCACTTTTATATGGTCGCTTAATTTAATTATATATTTTTGGAACTTCTAATTTCTGAGAAATAGTTTGGAGATATCTATTTATTTAATTATTAATAAAATATTTAAATACTTCTATAAATTCCTCATGATTATCAACTAATGCTTCAGGATGAAATTGTACACCAAAAATTTTGTTATCATCTATACTTTCTATTGCTTCAATCACTCCATCTTCAGATGTGGCTACAACTTTTAAATTTTTCCCTATTTCTTTTATGGATTGATGATGTAAAGAATTAACTACAATCTTATCTTTTTAAATATTTCATATAAATATCCATCTTCAATAAGATGTACTTCATGATAACCATATCTCATAGTTGAAAGGGATACATGCCCATGAGCATTAGGTATTTGAGATGGTATATCTTGATATAATGTTCCACCGAATGCTACATTTATTAACTGAAGTCCTCTACAAATTCCCATAACTGGGATTGATTTTTTTAATTGCTAACTCTAGTAAATTAAATTCCATTTTGTCTCTTTCTATACATATTACATCTGTATCCTTTAGTGGATTTTCTCCATATCGTAGCGGAGATATATCTACTCCTCCAGTAATTATTAAACCATCAATTAAATCAATATACATTTCTATATCTTCTAAATTTCTTAATATAGGGATAACAATAGGCATCGCCCCTGCTTTCTCAACTGCATCTATATATGTACTATTAATTTCAATCATTTTTTTTATCAACTAATTGATTATATTGACTCGTTAATCCAATAATTGGTTTCATTTTTGCCTCCTTTAATATTTATAGTACTGCCTTAATAAGGCAGTACTATAAATTAATCAAATATAAAATTATCCATAGATTTTAATAAACTAATATAAATTTTTGCTAAATACCAGCAAATTTATATCCTTAAATCTACTATCTATTGAAATAGTGAATCTAATGCTTGCTCTAAGTCAGCTATAATATCTTCAGCATCTTCTAAACCAATGCTAAATCTATAGAATCCTTCTCGGAATACTTCTGGATACAATTCCATTTTTTTTCACCATTTTTACTATTATATACTATTAAACTTTCCCCATCACCTAAAGATACAGCATGAACAATCATCTTTAAATGGCTTAGTAATTCATAATGTTGTTCTTCTGTTCCATCTAATCCGAAACATATCATTCCTGAATAGCCTCCATGCATTTGTTTTTTTTAGCTAATTCATGTTGTGGATGACTTTCTAAACCAGGATAATAAACAAATCTAACTTTAGGATGATTTTCTAAAAATTTAGCTACTTCCATAGCATTGTTATTAATTTGCTTCATTCTAATAGGAAGTGTCGCCATTCCTCTAGCAACTAACCATGCATTAAATGGACTAAGAACACCGCCTACATTAACCATTGCTTCAGTCTTTATTTTTTTCAATTAATTCTTTTTTTTACCTAATACACAACCACCTAAACTGTCACCATGACCATTTATATATTTAGTCATACTATGAATCAACAAATCTGCACCTAATTCAAGTGGTGATTGGCAAATTGGTGAAGCAAATGTTCCATCTACACTTAATAAAGCTCCTGCTTCTTTAGCTATCTTTGAAATTTCTGCTAAATCACTGATCCCAGTTGTTGGGTTTCCCGGAGTTTCCACATGTATAAGTTTGGTATTTGGTTTAATTGCATTTTTAACTGCTTCTAAATCAGTAGTGTCTACAAGACTAACTTCTATTTTATATTTTTCTGGTAAATAATTCCTAAATAATAGGTTTACAGCTGCATAACAAACTTGTGAACATACAACATGATCTCCAGTATTTAGAAAAGTGAAGAAAGTACTTGCCAATGCAGATACTCCACTAGCTAATGTAACACAACTTTCAGCATTCTCCAGTCTTGCTAACTTTTCTTCTAATACAAATTGATTCACATTCCCATTTCTAGAATATATATATGAATCTATGCCACTCCAATCTGGTTCTGTTCCATCAGTAGGTAGTCTATATATATTACTCATATAAATTGGTGTTTTTACAGCTGGTATAGCTCCTCCTTGAGAAGTTATTTCATTTCCCGCATGAATACAAACTGATGAGGCTCCTAAGCTTTTTTTTCAAAATCTTTACTCATATTTATTCCTCCTTATATATTTTAACAGAATTACTGTTATTCACATTATTAAAAGCGTACTAACTTAATTTACATCTACTTCATCCCAATATTTAGGTATAAGTACTCCACGTCTTACTTGAGAATCATAATCATCTAATATTTCCTTTACTTCTTTAGATAATAATAAAACTGCAGTTAAATTTGATAATACCATCATTGCATTTGCAAAATCTGTTATTTGCCATGTAATAGCTGGCGCTATAACAGCTGCTATAACCATACATATTAATACGAATAATTGATATACTCTTACTGCCATAGTAGTGTTTTTACCTCTAAACAAATATCTAACATTTACCTCTCCCATATAACAACAACTTATCAACGAAGTAAAAGCGAAAAATGCTATTGATAAAAATATTAACCATTTTCCAGCTCCACCTAAAGCAATTCCAAAGGCTTCTTGAGTAAGTGCTAAATCAGATTTTCCACTTTCTAATGCTCCCGTAACTAAAATTATAAATGAAGTAGCAGAACAAACTATGATTGTATCTATGATTACAGCTAACATTGCAGAAAACCCTTGATTTGCAGGGTGGTAAACATTTGCAGTGGCATTAATATTTGGTGTAGTACCTTGTCCTGCTTCATTGGAAAATAACCCTCTAGCAGTACCATTTCTAATTACCTCTTTAATGGAAAAGCCAGCTATACCACCAATAACTTGCTTAGTCCCAAATGCACTTGTAAATATCAAAGATAAAATTTTGGGGGGGAATTCACTTATATTTGATCCAACTATATAAAATGCAATTAATAAATACACTGTTGTCATAATTGGAACTACTCTTTCTGCAAATTTTGAAATAGATCTTATCCCACCTATTATAACAACGCCAGTTAATATTGATATAGAAATACCAATTATTAGTGGACTAATGTCAATAACACCTTTAAATCCTGTAGTAATTGAATATGCGTGCATCATTGGAGAAGTTGTTCCTATTCCAGCAATCGCTGCTATAGCAAAAAAAAGTTCCTAAAGCTTTAGATTTTAAACCTTGCTCCATGTAATACGCTGGACCACCTACATATGTACCATCATTATCCTCACTTGGCAGCCTATATTTTATGGCTAAAACGTTTTCTGCAAAAATAGTAGTTGTTCCTACTACTGCTGTCACCCACATCCAAAATACAGCACCTGGTCCACCAGCTACTAATGCTGTTGCAACTCCAGCTAAGTTTCCAGTTCCTACTTGTGAACCTACTACTGTTGCTAAGGCTGCAAAGGATGATATACCATCTTCCTTAGGACCCTTCATTTTGATACTTCTAAACATATCTTTAAAATGTCTTACTAAAGGAAATTTTAAAAGTACGGTTAAATATAATCCGCCTCCTATTAATAGTATTGCTAAAAGTCCACCCCAAAAAAAATCATTAGCTTTTACAAGAAAATTCATCATGGGCAATTCCTCCTATTTTATTTAAACTTTGTTAATATTATTTTATATCTATTAAGCACAATTAATTTCGCCTCCTTATCTAAATTTAATAATATGTTCAAGAAGCTTAATAGAATATAAATGTCTGAGAAACGCAATTATTATATTAGTTATTAATATAGTGTGTTTAAAAATTGATTTCTTCGCATATTACACTATCATTGATTATATTGGAATAACTTAAGTGATAATACATTATTTATGACTATTCCTGAACTGGAATTTTAGAAAAAAAATTCAGCCCTATGGATTAAATCAATGCAATTATCCGAATAATTTTTCTTGTACTTAAGTTTTCTTATTTTCTCAAGGGTACAATAGATTATAAATTATCCATCTATTTTGCTTATTATCTCTATTTTTACTTTTATTTTTATGGAATTTTAACATTCCCATAATTAATGGTTTTGTAAGCTTAAATAAAATTCAGGGCCAATTTTCCTTCCTTATATATGAATTTAAGCGTTAAATTTTTCTCAATAACCTAATGTACTTATATTATAGTCCTTACAAACCAATCTGTAAAACAAATGATTTTAATCATATTGATTAATAAAAACGATTGATTGTATTTAAAAAAAATCTTGTATAATAAAGTTAATTAAAGGAGGACCAAAATGGAAATACACCAACTAAACATTTTTATTCATGTTGCCACAATTAAAAATTTCACACAAGCAGGTCGAATTCTAGGCTATTCCCAATCTAATATCAGCGCGCAGATTCAGCAGTTAGAAAAAAAAGGTAGGAGCACCTCTTTTTAATCGAATCGGTCGTACAGTTTCACTTACCCAATATGGAGAAGAATTGTTGCCATATGCACAACAAATTGTATCTACGGCAATACGTATGGAAAATTTTCTTAAGTCTGATAAAGCTATGGGTGGTACAATTCGGATTGGAATTGTTGAATCACTTTTTGAACTAGTAATGGAAAAAACTATTAAAGAATACCATAAACGTTTTCCTAGGGTGAAAATTGAACTTACAGTAGATTCTACATATAGTTTGAAGGAGATGCTACAACAAGGCACTCTGGATTTGGCTTGTTTAATTGACAATGCCCCCCCTTCTAAAACTGAGTGGAATTGTTGGCATATTGTAGATGTACCTATTGTCATAATTTCAAATCCTAATAATATAATTTCTAAGGAAAAAAAACATATCCTTAAATGATTTAAAAGACGAGGAATTTATTTTGATGGAAAAATCTGCACAATATACCATTTACTTTAAGGATAGAATGGCTGAAAAAGGCATAAAATTTACTTCATTTTTAAAGTTACAAAGTGCAAGTATGGCTTGTAGATTAGTTGAAAATGGGAATTATTTATCAGTATTGCCACATTATAGTGTGGAAAAATCTGCTGAACAAGGAAAAGTTAAAATACTTAATGTCCATAATTATTCACACACCCAATATGTGCAAATAATTCTTCATCCAAATAAAGTTATAATTCCACAAATAGAAGGATTTCTTGAAAAATTATGTAGCGTTTTGAAAGATGTTGTTTCTACATAAATGAATTTTATACCTGTACAAATATTTTTCTCTTGTTATCATTATATAATTAATCAAAAAAACACTCTAATTGCAACAAATGCAACTAGAGTGTTGATTTTATGTTTTTTTTATTTTAAGCTAATATTCCTCCATCAATCACATATTGAGCTCCTGTTATAAATGATGCATCATCTGATGCTAAAACAGTACAAGTTTTGCAACTTCCTCTAATGTTGCATACCTCCCCCATTGGTATTGCATTGAGCCATTCTTGTTTTACTGATTTTGGATCCTCAGGATTTTGACCTGATTCTATAGATCTCATCATTCTTCCCTCTATATTGGTAGGATTAATACAATTTACTCTAATATTATCCTTTGCTACTTCTAAGGCTGCAGTTTTTGTAAGTCCAACAACTGCGTGTTTTGATGCTACATATGGAGCTAGCTCTGGTGAGCCTGCTAAACCTGCATCTGATGATGTATTTATAATACTACCGGATCCTTGTCTTTGCATTACAGGGATTACATGTTTTAATCCCATAAACACACCAATTACGTTAATGTCCATAACTTTCCTAACATCATCCATATCTTGTTCTATTATTGGTGCAATCTTACCTTCAGTTCCAGCGTTATTAAAGAATACGTCAATTCTCCCGTACTCTTCCACTGTCTTTTCTACATAGTGTTTAACTTCTTCTTCTTTAGTTACATCTGCTTTAATCGTTAGGACATCTTCCAAACTTTCTTTTACTTTTGCCAATTTTTCATCATTAGTCCCTACAATTGCAACTTTGGCACCTTCTTTTAAAAATAGCTCAGCTGTGGTTTTTCCAATGTCTCCTGATCCGCCTGTAATTAATACTACCTTATTTTCAAACCTCTTAACCATTGAATCCCCCCCCATTACTAATATTTTATTTAGTCTTATATATAATATAACTTAAGTATATATAATTTTACATTTCATTACAACTAAGGCTACATAGGAAACTTAATTTTGATTCATCCTCCTATTCAGTTACTGGAAAAAAATATAGCAGCTAATCCTGCAATAACAATTCTCAAAATAATTATTTTTGTACCACTAGAAATATTGCTAATTATAGTTCTTTTTTTTACATAACTAGAATAATTAAATTTAATATTATTTATAGTATTTATGCTTCTTTCATGAATCTAATGAAATTATCATATGCATTTTTGTTTTTTTAACAAATCAACCATTTCTGGAGTAATAATTTTTGTAATATTTACGTCATTAGAATTTACTTTACTTAATATTGCACTCCTAACAAGTTCTGTTAGAGGTTCACCAACAGCTGCTTTAAAGTCAAATCCCAATAGCTGTAAAATTTTTAGTGTTTCTGTTGATAATATAGGTTTTAATATCTCCAATAAAGATTTGACTTCTTCCATCTTTAGCGTATTTTCATCAGCAACAGTGTTAAAACTCATTAAAGTAAAAAAAATAAATCATTAAGCACTGGAAATAAGTTTTGTGTAA
>JMBV01000633.1_pt1 | contig 9876 bp, 11 predicted proteins | sample 616531 | NCBI WGS metagenome assembly JMBV01 (sample SAMN02727904, study PRJNA239997) | anaerobic digester metagenome | biome: anaerobic digester; isolation source: mesophilic anaerobic digester inoculated with municipal waste water sludge... | place: Germany: Bielefeld University, CeBiTec ... | reverse complement strand
TTTTATCAAAATTCTCTCTTTCGTTTCCATATGGCTAAGCAATTTTTTTTCAGGGTGCAAAACTACAAAACTATTTTCGTTTTATAGTTTTCATTTGAAAAAAAATTTTTATCTCTCTTAAGAATAATCCATTAAACACGAATTAAGCATCTAACAAACAATAATGCGGGATAAAAATATTCTCTATCTTCGAGGCAGTTTTAAGTTTACAAGTCATACAGCATAATTACAATTCGTTTCAATAATGAAAAAGTTTTTTTCTACCTGTTTTATTCTTCTTATTAATTTTCGTACAGTTCGCTTTTTATAAGGCAAAGAACTTTGCGATAACTGAAATTAATAATACGATATCCGGAATTAAGATTATCGGCCTACAAAATGATTTCAATCCATGTTTTCTTAGTGATTCTCTATTCAACCTAAGTAACCAGATGATGTGCATTGATACGATAATAGAAGTTACCACTAATACACCCGTTGGTAGAGGAAATATTAACGAAGGTATTGTTGCTGCTAATGTAATTACCATTGGAACTGGCAATCCTCTTGAACTTACCTCGCTCACCTTTTCACTTGATGGCACAACCGATATCTCCGATATAAAGCAAATTAACATCAACTTGAGTTTTAATTCCACACGGACGTCCAATAGCCTTTTACTTAAAAGTTTAAAACCACAAAAAAAAGATATCACCATAATTTGTAATCATTCACTACACGAGGGTAATAATTTTATTTGGGTTTCTGCTGATTTACAATCAACCGCTAAAGAGGGTAATTATTTAGCTGGAAAAATAAGCTCTGTTACCATTGATAAAATTGATTATCCAGTAACACCTTCTGCCGAAAAGAGCAACAGGCTGATATTTTTAGAACACAAATTACTTTTTTTCCGGTGGCGATTATGGTTCGGCCAACTTTAGAATACCTGCACTAACCACAGCCAACGACGGGTCGCTGATTGTTGCTGTAGATGCACGGGTTGACAGAACCGGCGATTTACCAAATAATATTGACATCATGTATCGTCGCAGCTTCGATCAGGGCAATAGTTGGTCAGACGCATCTGTCATTTGCGATTTCGGAATGTATGGCGCCAGCGATCCTGCCCTGGTTGTTGATAAAAATCCGGTGTAATACTTTGTATGTTTGCATCTCATATTGGGCTTTTTCACTCCACATTTGATAATCCAATCAGGTTTCAGGTATGCCGTAGCGAGGATAATGGAGTATCATGGAGTAAACCTGTTGATCATACCAATTCAATTTATGCACCCGGCTGGTATGCTGCCTGGTTAGCATCGGGAAGCGCACACCAGTTGCGTAACGGAAGAATAGTAGGCGCTATCGGCGTAAGACAAGAGGCAGATTATACAATAAGTAACTTTATGATTTATAGCGATGATGTAGGGCTTACATGGAATTACAAATCTGCCCAAGCTTCAGCAATAGGCGATGAGGCTAAAATTATGGAATTAGACAACGGCAACCTGATAATGAACATTAGAAATAAGACACCCAATTGCCGAAAAATTGTTGTTAGTGAAGATGGTGGTGATACCTGGGGGGGAGCGCCCTTTTTCAGCACGAACTGATTGATCCGGCAGTTAACGCCGATTTTATACGCTACACTTCCGTACTTGACGGTTACGACAAAAGCCGGTTACTCTTTTCTACTGCTTCACATCCAACAACACGAAAAAAAACCTTACTTTGTTTATGAGCTATGACGAAGGAGTTACATGGCCTGTTTCAAAAGTTATTTACGAAGGATTATCCGGATATTCGTCACTTACAATATTGAACGATGGTACTATTGGCTGTGCTTACGAAAATGGCGAATTTGAAGAGTATCAGATCTATTTGTCAGGCTCTCACTCGATTGGCTCACCGATGGTAAAGACAGTTATCAACGCCCTAATGATATTTTAAGAAAGTGAGTAAATAAAACCATAGGATCCTCAGATAAAATGATCCCTTCTTATTGAAAATATTCCCTCATCCTACTAAAAAAATTCTTTTGTCCTTTTGAGGGTTTCGGGGTAAAGCTTAACGATTGAGAAAGTTCCTCCATAATTCTCTTTTCTTCCTTTGTAAGGCTCTCTGGTGTCCAAACGTTCAGGGTTATTAACAAATCTCCTTTACCGTAACGATCAATGCTTGGTAACCCTTTTGCTTTCAGGCGCAACACTTTACCACTTTGCACACCCGGTTCCAAAGTAATACGTGCTTTTCCTTCAAGTGTTGGCACTTCTATCTGGCATCCCAATGCTGCTTCAGGGAAAGAAATATATTTTTCAAAAATCAGATTATTACCATCACGTACTAATTCTTCATGTTCTTTTTCTTCAATAATAATGATCAGGTCGCCATTTATTCCTCCTCTTGCTCCAGCATTTCCTTTGCCACTCACCGAAAGTTGCATTCTATCTGCTACTCCGGCAGGAATGTTAATACTAATTATTTCTTCGTCTTTCACAATCCCGTCGCCGCCACAGGAGGTACATTTTTGTGTTATTAATCGTCCTTCGCCTCCGCAGGTTGGACAAGTGGATGTAGTTTGCATTTGCCCGAGGAATGTATTAGTAACACGAGTTACTTGACCAGTTCCATGACATGTTCCACAAGTGCTGTATGCTGATCCGTTTTGTGCGCCTGAGCCTGTACAAGCTTCACATTTTACGTATTTGTTTACCTTTATCTTTTTCTCAACGCCAACAGCTATCTCTTCAAGAGTAAGTTTAACTTTTACCCGCAGATTGGAGCCACGGTTAACACGACGGCGTGCACCATCGCCAAAACCACTGAAGCCGCCAAATCCGCCACCAAAAGCGCTTCCAAAAATATCACCAAAATGCGAAAAATATCATCCATTGACATACCGCCGCCCTGCCCCCCGAACACCTTCGTGTCCGTAACGGTTATAGCGTTCACGTTTGTCAGGATCACTCAGCACTTCGTAGGCTTCTGCAGCTTCTTTAAACTTTTCCTCAGCCCCTTATCACCCTGATTTTATCAGGATGATATTTAAGAGCCATCTTGCGATAAGCCTTCTTGATCTCAGCCTCGCTGGCATTACGCTGAACTTCAAGTATTTCGTAATAATCTCTTTTGTCATATTTTCAATTGTTTATGACACACAGGTATCCAATTACTGTCCTACTACAACCCTTGCAAACCTAATCACTTTGCCATTTAAAATGTAACCCTTTTGAATTTCGTCAATAACTTTGTTCTTCATATCTTCGGATGGCGCCGGAATAATGGTGAAGGCTTCATGAAAATCAGTATCAAATAACTCTCCCTTGCTATTGATCGGTGAAAGACCCTTTTTTCCTAAGATATTTGTGAGTTTATTATATATTAACTTAATACCCTCGTAATCGGTGTTGTTATTATTTTTTTTCAACCACTGCCAGCGCCCGTTCAAAATCATCAATAACTGGAAGTAAACTTAAAATAACCTCTTCTGATGCTATGTTTAAAAGATCGAGCCGCTCTTTAGCCGTCCTTTTACGAAAGTTATCAAAATCAGAAAATAATCTCAGATATTTATCATTGATTTCCTTTAATTTCTCTTCTAACTCTTGTATTTTATCTTCATATTTTTTTTAACTGCTTTAGCGCCTTTTTTTTAATGTATGTTTTTCAGCGTTTTCAGAATCGCCAACAGATTTATCCTGCTTTTTGTTTTCTGAACTTTTATTACCTTTCTCTATGGGAATTTCTCCTTCCGTATGTTCCGGATCAACCCTCTTTTCATCTATCATAATCTTATGACTTAATAATCAATATTTTGCAACGATAATTTTTGAATTAATTCCTGTGCCTATCAAAAGTATTGCCATCAACTGTTTTAACGTCAGAATGTCAGAATAATATCTTTATCTGATTTAAAAAGTTTATTGGCTCCTCTCAGAAAGTATTTGCTGCAACTGTTCGATTTTTGGATTTTTAGCCACTATCTTTCCATTTCCATCTATTAATATGCCGGCGGGTATTGCTCTGATATCAAATGCTATTGCAGCTGGCGAATCCCAACCTTTTAAAACGCTGACGTGTTCCTTCCATGTTAACTCATCTTTTTCGATTGCCGAAAGCCAGTTTTCACGGGTTTTATCCAACGAAACACTATATATCCTGAACCCATTTTCAGATTTCAATCTTTTATCTTTAAATAATTTGTAAAGTTCTGCAAGCTCAACATTTTCATGCCTGCATGGGCGGCACCATGCTGCCCAAAAGTGAATCAATACTATATTCCCCCGAAGATCGTAAAGACTAAGAATTTCACCTTTTGTGTCAGGCATACTGATATTTGGTGCAATGTCGCCGACTTCAAGTCCTATTACCGCACTCTGTGCAAATAAATTTTCGGTTGAAGCAGATAAGAATATCAAAAAAAGAAATGTCAAAATACGCGATGGCATGTAAAAATTAGTTTTGCTGATTATATAAAATCATTTACACTCTGACAATTTCAGCTCCCAATGCCTTTAACCTAATATCAATATCCTGATATCCCCTATCTATTTGATCAATATTATCAATTATACTCTCTCCCGATGCTGATAAAGCCGCGATAAGCAATGCAACGCCTGCCCTTATATCGGGCGAACTCATTCTCAACCCGCGTAATTGATATTTTCGTGCCAGACCAATCACCGTAGCGCGATGTGGATCGCAAAGGATAATTTGCGCTCCCATATCTATCAACTTATCAACAAAGTAAAGACGACTTTCAAACATCTTCTGATGTATCAACACACTGCCTTTTGCCTGAATAGCGGTAACCAAAGCGATGCTGATCAAATCAGGTGTAAAGCCAGGCCAGGGAGCATCTGCAATAGTCATTATGCTACCATCCATAAAAGTATCAATCTCATACAGGTCCTGTTCAGGGATAATAAGTTTGTTATTATTTTCTTCAATCTTAATTCCCAATCTACGAAACACCGCCGGAATGACTCCTAACTGACTACAGTCCACATCATTAATTGTGATTGCCGATTGCGTCATTGCTGCTAATCCAATAAACTCCCAATCTCAATCATGTCGGGTAACAATTTATGTTCACACCCGTTAAGCCTTTCCACTCCTTCAATAGTCAAGAGGTTAGAGCCAATTCCTGTAATTTTGGCTCCCATCCTGTTCAACATTTTACTAAGCTGTACTAAATAAGGTTCGCAGGCGGCATTAAAAATGGTGGTAGTACCAGAAGCCAATGTAGCAGCCATTAAAACATTGGCGGTTCCAGTTACAGAGGCTTCATCAAGCAACATATAGGTTCCTGTGAGTTTTGGCGCTTCAGCTTTGAATAAACTTTTTGCACTGTCATGTTCAAATCGGGCGCCTAATTTTTGCAAACCGATGAAATGTGTATCAAGCCGACGACGGCCAATTTTATCACCCCCCCCTGGCTGAGGTATATATCCCACACCAAATCGTGCAAGTAAAGGACCTAAATCATTATTGATCCCCCCCTGAGACTTGCCCCCCCTTTTTCCTAAAAGTATCAGACTTTAGATAATCAAGATTGATGTCAATCGCTTCAAATGTAAATGTATTACGATCAACCTTTCCTACTTTAACACCCATATCACGTATCAGATCAATCAGATTTTTACATCTTTTATAAGGGGGGGAATATTCGAAATGGTTACTTTTTCGGGCGTTAACAAAGTAGCACAAATAATTTGTAGAGCTTCATTTTTGCACCCTGAGGTGTAATGCTCCCATTGAGCTTTTCCCGCCTTGAATAACAAAAGAACTCATATTTAAAATATTTAATGATCAGAAATCGTTTAACTATCACATTGTGAGTAAATAATGATTATCAAATAAGATCTATAATGATCTTAACATCAGTATTAATAAGCCATTACCTCTGATTCAGTAAAGCGCACTATTTACATCCTCGATGTTTTGTCTATTATTTCCCCCCCTGAGGGTTATATTTTATCCTTTTTCTCTTTTTACCTTGTTGGCCCTGCGAACCGCCCTTTCTTTTATTCATCTGTTGGTGGCCTACCAATTCACTGGATCGTTTCAGCTGAAGTTTTCCGGCAATTTAATCTTATTATTAGATAATTCGGATAAATGCTGAATAATCAAACTATCTTCTACTGTATCACGATTCCACATCAAATAGGACTTTTTCATTTGGTTAGCAATATTTTTTTTGCATGAAAATCTTTTTCCTGCCCATTTTCCATCTCTGCTACAACATCAATAATGTTCTGAATTATTCTTCCGTAGTAATTATATTTAAGGTTGTCGTCAGGATATGATAATTGCTCTGGCTGCGTTTTTAGCACCTCTTTATCCGGTAATGGAAACGGCGAATCAATGTCGAGTTTGAAGTCGGACATTATGTGCAGATGATCCCATAATTTATGCCTTAATTCCGGAGAATCTTTTGCCGTTGGGTTAATCTGAATCATAATTTCTATAATTTGATGGGCATACCGAGTTCTCTTTTCGCGGTCTTTCATATTTACCACCTTAGTTACCATTTTCTGAAGATTTCTTCCGTATTCTGGCAAAGGAATAGATTTGCGTTGTGTATTATATTCCAGATCTGTCATTGTTATAAGTTCGTTTTAATTTAGTTAATAAAAGTTATAGGGATTATGCCGCTTCAATTTCAGCTTTAAGTCTTTCGGTATTTTCTGCTAATTGAAGCTGGTCAATGAGTTCCTGTATGTTTCCATCCACGATTGATTGCAGATTGTAAAGCGTAAGTCCGATTCGGTGATCTGTTACACGGCCTTGAGGATAGTTGTAAGTTCGGATTTTGGCGGAGCGATCGCCAGTAGAAACCATAGTTTTACGCTTCGATGCAATTTCGTTAAGATATTTCTGGTGTTCCAATTCGAACAATCGTGTTCTTAACACCGATAAAGCTTTATTGTAATTTTTAATTTGCGATTTTTCGTCCTGGCAAGTAGCAACTATTCCGGTTGGAATATGGGTTAACCTTATAGCTGAATAGGTAGTATTCACTGACTGTCCACCAGGGCCTGAGGAGCAAAATGTGTCTCTGCGGATATCAGCAGGGTTTAGTATCACATCAAATTCATCCGCTTCGGGCAAAACCACTACCGATGCCGCTGAAGTGTGTACCCTTCCTTGTGCTTCAGTAACCGGCACACGCTGAACACGATGCACACCTGATTCGTATTTCATCTGGCCATAAACATCTTCACCAATAATATTGAAAATCACCTCTTTAAATCCGCCTACGGTACCATCCGTTGAATCCAAATATTCCACCTTCCAGCCTTTAGATTCTGCAAATTTTACATACATCCTGTAAAGATCGCCTGCAAAAATTGAAGCCTCATCGCCACCAGTACCCGCTCTGATCTCAACGATAGAGTTCTTGCTATCCGTTGGGTCTTTGGGATCAACATTAATCGCAACTTCTCCTCCAACTCTTCACGCTGAGGAATGAGAACAGATAACTCTTCTTTAGCCAGAGAACGAAATTCTTCATCTTTTCATTATTCAAAACATCCTTAGCCGATTCAATATTATTTACAATAAGGCTCAATTTGTCATAACCTTCAACAATAGGTTGCAAATCCTTATAATCTTTATTCAGTTTGATAAACAACTTCATATTAGCCATGGCAGATGGCTCATTCATCTTCTGTTCAATCTCTTTCCACTTTTTTTTAATAGCTTCAAGTTTTTCAAGCATAGGTTTTAAAAATATTTTGCAAAATTAGCTTTTTCGAACCGATTGGTTGTTTTTAGATAATTGTAGATTTTCCTTAAAAAAAATCACCTATGGCAATTTTCTTACAAAAAGCTGGGCATTAATATAATTTGTTACAATTACCTTATCTCCTTTTTCAATGAAGCCGGTTTCTGCTGTAGCATCGTACGTTTCATTTTCGATTTCAATTTTACCAGATGGGCGCAATATGGTTTTTGCGATTCCTTCTGCTCCTATCATAATTTCGTATGAAGCCATTGCAGATGTATAACCTATTTCTTTATCCTGTGTTGTAGTCAAGGCTAATTCGCCAAAACGGGATGTAGTGAAAAGTTTCTACTGATCCAAAAAGATATAGCCAAAGAGACGAAAGATGCTATTATAACAGTAAATAATGCGACAATCAGTTCTTTGAAAGGTAAATTCCACATTTCAGGCCCGTTGCTACCTACCATTCCTAACGCTAGTCCAAGTAAAACCATTATAATACCCAATACTCCCGTTACTCCGAATCCTGGCAAAACAAATATTTCTACAGCTATTAAAATGACCCCAACTATAAATATGATAATCTCCCAGTGAGTTGCAATACCTTCGATATAGAGTGGGGGGCAAAATAGAGCAATGCTGCTGTAATTGCAGCAGCAAGCGGAAAGCCTACGCCAGGTGTTTGTAATTCGAAATAAATCCCTCCAACAATTATCATAATCAGGATTCCGGAAACAATAGGATTGATGAGAAATCGAATAATACGGTCAATAAATGACAGATGGTGTTTTATAATTTTATAATTATTGATACCAGCCACTTTTAGTACATCTTCAAGACTTTCGGCCTGACCTTCAGCAAATTTATGACGTATTGCCTCCGAAGTTGTAAATGTTATTACATGACCAGAATCGGAGACTCCAGGAATTTTTATTCTTGGATCAACCATCCCTTCAGCTATTCTCTGATCACGGCCTTTTGCCTCTGCAGTAGATCGCATCATCGAACGCATATAGGATTGGTATTTATCGGGCACAGCATCACCCATCTGATCAACTACCGTTGCAGCGCCAATATTAGCGCCAGAACGCATATAAATACTGTCGCAGGCAATCGAAATCAAAGCGCCGGCAGATGCTGCATTATTATCAATGAACACCCAAACTGAAATCGGTGAATGAAGAATTGCAGTACGTATTGAATCAGCGGTCTCAAGCATCCCACCATAAGTGTTCATATGGATGAGAATAAGATCTACCTCCTGTTCATTTGCTGTTTTTAGAGCTGTTTTTACAAGATGCCAAACAGGTGGTGCAATATTCTCCTTAATATCAAATGTGTACACCTTATAGGTCTTTTCAGGATCATGAAAAAAAACTTTTATCCCCCCCTTTAGCAAAAATACAGCGAGTAATGAATAAAGAAAAAAAACAGAATAATGAAAGAGGGGCTTAGTAATTTATTCATAATACTCATTTTTAACCTTTTAATAACATACAAAAGTAATGATTGTTTTTATTTTTGGATAAGAAAAATAAAACATATCCACTAAAAGCCTTTTTAGAACACAAATCATCACGTAGATTTTTACAAATAGACCTACCTTCTTTTACTGAATCTCTTTTTGTTCAATTAAAAGAACTGTGGAGCGAAAATAAATCTTCTTTTAACTGCTAAGGTATTACAGCGCTTGAAACGTTCAGGTTGCGATCTACTTTTTTTGAACAGTCCTATCAATACAGTGCCAGGACCTACTTCAACCACTTCCTTTGCGCCGTCAGCTAACATGTTTTTCATTATTTGGGTCCAGCGTACCGGTGATGTCAATTGAGATATCAAGTTGGCTTTAATAATTTCGGGATCGGTAACGGGCTGTGCCGTAACATTTTGATATATCGGACATATACCTTTTACGAATTTTACATTTTCTATGGCTTTTGAAAGTTCTAAACGGGCAGGTTCCATTAGTGGTGAATGAAAAGCGCCACCAACTTTAAGTATCAAGGCACGTTTAGCCCCCCGGCTTCGATTAGTTTAGCACAAGCAACCTCTACACCTTTTATAGTGCCAGAAATTACCAATTGGCCAGGACTATTATAATTGGCCGGAACCACCAGCTCCTCTGTCTCGTTCAACACATTCTCAACAATGGCATCATCAAGTCC
>JMBV01000632.1_pt1 | contig 9878 bp, 17 predicted proteins | sample 616531 | NCBI WGS metagenome assembly JMBV01 (sample SAMN02727904, study PRJNA239997) | anaerobic digester metagenome | biome: anaerobic digester; isolation source: mesophilic anaerobic digester inoculated with municipal waste water sludge... | place: Germany: Bielefeld University, CeBiTec ... | reverse complement strand
GTTCCTGGATGCTTTTAGCCTTTCTCTCTTCTCTGATTTTATACATAACTTGATCAAGGAACTCATTACTAAATACAGGAGAGTAATTTTTCATTAGCAGCCGTATTTTGTTGAGTTTTATCTTTTCTGCTTCTAATTCAGGAGAGTTCTTTAATGCGTTGTTCAGGCCGAGCGTCTGGTCTGGAGTTAACTCTGTGTCGAAAGAAGCTTTTAGTATGTTTTTCATATCTGTATTCATAGGTTATTTGATGATCGGTTCTAAAATCTCTTTTAATTTATCTTGTGCACGCGAAAGCCTTGAAAGTACGGTACCTATTGGCAGATTTAAAATTTTGGCAGTCTCTTTTGTAGTGTAGCCTCCATCATACGTAGTACTATCACACTGCGATATTTAGGCTGCAGACTTTGCAATGCATTATTAATCAGTTCTTTAATTTCAAAATCATATCCTATATTGGTTTCGTCGGCCATAGTGTAATTCTCTTTTGCTATTTCGGTTGCTTTCGAAAATAGCGTAAAAAGCGTTTTCTTCTATTCAGTTCATTTAATGATAAATTAATAGCAATTCGTGTAAGATATGTCAGTACTGTTGATTCTCCTCTGAAGTCTTCAAGTGCCCTAAAGAATCTTATGAACACTTGCTGTCCTACATCTTGAGCGTCTTCGCCAGGCCCAAGCATTGAAATCACTATTTTTGCAATTGCCTGCTGATAACGTTTTACCAGCTCTGCAAAGGCATTATCGTCACCACTAATGGCTTTGTCAATCAACTGAAAATCTTCAATACTGGAGTAATCAAACACAAACCTGTCCAATTTTAATTGTTTGACCTTAATTTGATCGGCTTTATTCCCTGCCTGATGATTAATTGATTCTGTTTATTCTTATTTTTGTTGTTTGTAATTGAATAGAATTATATTATGTCAAAGTTAGTAAAAGTTGTAAAAGACACAAGAAAAACAGAATTTGACAAATCTGAAGCGCTGCAGGATTACAGGATAGTATGCGAAAATCGGGAGGTAAGTCTTTTAGGACGAAGAGAGGCGTTGACTGGAAAGGCTAAATTTGGCATTTTTCGCAATGGAAGCGAGGTTCCCCCCCAATTGGCTATAGTTAAAGTTTTTCAGAATGGTTATTACTTTTCGAACCCAAATACCGAAGATGTTTTTGATGCTATTTATAATCTGATGTGCGATGTAAATCCGTTAAGATACCCTAATATATTTGATACAATAAGCAGATAACCCATGAATTAGCTTTTATTCTAAAAATATGGATATGGCAGGCATATGTTTTAATCTTTTTCTTTCTATGGAAAATGTTGAATGACGATCTTTTTTCTATTACTTCAAAGTATATCAACAATACAAATAGACATGTTTTTCTTACTGGTAGGGCTGGTACAGGTAAGACTACTTTTTTTTGAAGAAGGTTTTTCATTCAACACATAAAAAAATGCGTTATTGCAGCGCCAACAGGTGTTGCCGCTATTAATGCCGGTGGGGTGACGCTACATTCATTGTTACAGTTACCTTTTGGCTGCTTTGTTCCTGCCGAAATACTAAGCGATATTCAGGAAATAGCCATTAAAATTTCTACCCCCTGCAACTATTCTGAAAGAGATGCGATTCAGTCGAATAAAACTCTCGCTTTTACGCGAACTGGAACTGTTAATTATTGATGAAGTTAGCATGTTGCGCGCTGATTTGCTCGATGCTATTGATACCATTTTGAGGTTTGTCAGACGCAACCAGGAGCCTTTTGGCGGATTGCAGATATTTTTGTCGGTGATTTATTACAATTGCCGCCTGTGGTTAAAGATCAGGAGTGGTGGATTATTTCGAAATGGTATAAATCGCCCTACTTTTTTTGAAGCTAAGGTATTGAAAGAGAATCCGCCGGTTTACATTGAGTTGAAAAAAAATATTCCGACAAAGTGACCAGGCCTTTATTGAAATTTTGAATAATTTTCGTTACAACCGTCCATCGCAGCGTGATTTGGATATGCTTAACAAAACTTGTCAAAAATTTGACGAGGTAAAAAAATAGCAAGGATTATATTTTCATCACAACACACAACCGAATTGTTGATGAGAGGAATAATAGTGAGTTGAAAAAGTTGGAAAGCCCTACTTTTTATTTTGAGGCCGAAGTTGAAGGCGACTTTCCTGAATACCTTTTCCCTGTTGAATTTGAATTACAATTAAAAGTAGGCGCCCGTGTTATGTTTATTAAAAATGATTACTCGGGTAAACAGCTCTATTTCAATGGGAAATTAGCAACGGTAATTTACCTTGAGAGAGGTTTGATAGAGGTGGAATTTGATGATAACACTGAAAATGTTCTTGTGGAAAATATACATGGGAGAATAAATCGTACTCACTAAATGAAACGACCGGCGAAATAATTGAAAATGTTGAGGGTACTTTTAGCCAATATCCAATACGATTGGCTTGGGCTGTAACCGTTCATAAAAGTCAGGGATTGACTTTTGAGAAAGCTATATTAGATCTGTCGGGGCTTTTGCGCCAGGGCAGATTTATGTTGCACTTTCCAGGTTACGATCTATCGAGGGATTAGTTCTTAGCTCGCCTCTTAATTTTAACAAATTAAGGACTGATCAAGTAATACTGGATTATACCGAACGCAAAAAAAAGATAAAGTTAGCCTACTGGAAAATCTGAAAGATGATACTTTTAAATTTGCTATTGATCAAACGCTTAATGCTTTTGATTTCAGTTCTTTACATAGGAGTGTTAGGTATCATCTGTACAGCTATGATAAAATTGAAAATAAGAGTATTAAAAAGCGATACTGGCAATGGGCTTTTGATCTTGCCGAATCATTTAGGGTAATTAAAGATGTTGCAGATAAATTTATCAAACAACTTAACTTCCTTGCATATTATTCTAAAAGTCAGGGAATGCAGCCATTATTTGAAAGGGTAAAAGCAGCAAAAGAGTATTTTGAACCGATCCTTAAAAGCTACTCAACCAAAGTGATAAATCAAAAGTTGAAAGTAAGTGCTGAAGCTAAAAAGGTGAAGACTTATTTAAATGAACTGTCAGATTTGGATATGCAGTTTTTGCAACAGATATATAAAATTAAAAAGGCTGAAGCTGTTATCTGTACCACACTTGAGGATGTGGAGTTGTTACGAATGAATTTTGATGCCTCTGAAATTTATAAGGAGAGGAATAAACTTGTTATGCAAACCGATGAGGTGGATAAAAAGCAAAAGTTTAAAAAGAAAAAATGCTGGTGTAAAGTTGAAGAGCAATGAAATAAGCTATCAAATGTTTAGTAAAGGGATGTCAATTAATGAAATTGTAAGGAGAGGGGACTTGCGGTTTCAACTATAGAGGGGCACCTTCTCCATTTTGTCAGACAAGGAAAAATTGATATTAACCAATTGATTGAGTCGGATAAATTGGATAAAATATTGGAAATTATTAGCAAATGTAACAATCCTACGAGTAAAGAGATTAAGGAGAAATTGAGTGATAAATTTTCCTATTCCGAGATTCGTTTTGTATTAGCAAGTATCGAAACAAACCGCATCGAACCAAATGCTTTAGATTGATTTATATCTTAATTTTTACTGTAGAATATCCGCTGCCAGGCACTGCTGATGCCAATTTAATAAATTTTACTTATCCAGGGTAAAAAAAACACACTTTGCCGTTAGGATAAACAGAGTGGATCCAAAAATTATCTGGTTCTACATCATCAACATAAACACAAAAATATTTTTATTAGTCATACATTCGGTTTCATTAGCCAAAATTAGTATGTCGCCTATAGCAGTACCGCCATAGCTAAAATTTCCAATCAAATAATTTCCAAACATGTTATTTCCTAATTAAAACAGACCAGCCATGTTGCGGGGACTTGAAAAATGGGTTGCCATGGGCTCCAATGGAGATAATATCAAGGTGTCAATCGTTGTTGAGGTAGTTAAAGGCAAAAATAGTACGCCATTTATCAAATGTAGGGGGGGTACCCCATCATCAGTTGTCCTTATTTAATTTGTTGTTTGTGAAGTAGATGATGTGTAAATAAATAGTGCAAACAGTGTGATGAAGTATTTCTTTTTTCATTTTTTTAAAGAATTGAAATTTTGCAAAAAAATAGCAAAAAGATTGATCAGATTTTTCTTTTCTTTGGGCTCGTTATGTTTTTTTTGTAAAAAGCGATATGTGAAGAGTGTTAAAAAAAAAGGACAACAATGAATACTTCGTTACATCCTATTACACGTACTTTGTTGATTATTGCAGGGATCGTTTCTTTAGCGCTCGGGATTATCGGAATACCGATACCGTTGTTGCCAACAACCCCCCCTTTTTTTTGTTGCTCTCTGCATTTCTTTTTGGCCGAAGTTCGGTGAAGTTATATAATTGGTTGATAAATCATCGTTATTTCGGACCTTTCATCCGCGATTATAGGGAGAAACGAGGAGTAAATTTAAAAATTAAAATTGGCTCAATAACAATACTATGGATTACTATTTTGTATTCAGTATTTTTTTGTAGCAAACATACTCTGGGTCAGGATTTTGTTGGTTTTAATTGGAATAGGAGTAACAACGCATCTGCTTTGCCTAAAAACGAGGAGATAAAAGCTGTACAATTTCTTTAGAGCTTACTGGATGGTTATTTAAGATATCAATTTATAAACCGTAATTCTTTAATTCGTCTTTAAGCGCAGGTAATTTTTGCGACAGATCTTGATAATGAGCTATAAGATCTTCCATTTGTTTGTTGTTTTCAAGAATCGTTTGGCCAAATTTTAGGTATTGTGCTAATTTAACGTATCCTTCGCGATGGCGTTGATGCCTAAAGAGATGTACAATATTGTTTTTCAATATTTGATAGCAGTCGTCAGGATGATATTCTACTATTATCGGCAATAGTTTATGCAACAGATTAGCAGATTGTTTTGATTTAGCCATAATTAGTATTTCATCCCATGCTTTTTCATTGGTTAGTATTTGCAATTTAAAATCAATATCCTCCTGCTCTTTTGCAAAGTTAATGCTCTCTTCTTTGGTTATATATTTCTTGCCTCACTATAATCGGAAAAAGATTTGCTTTCGCTGGCTTTGGCTAACCATAGTTGACAATATAACGGGCTGCCTTGTTTTATTTTGTTTTCAATAAAGTCTTCTATTTTCAGAGAGTATCTTTTAAAGGCATTCATAGCCATGTGATCAAACTCCTCCGGGGCATGATTATAATAATAATTTAAAAGTTTGAGTGTCATTTTATAGTTTTCAGGGAAGATGGATTCCATAGCTGAACGCCATTCCGCCACTTTCCCGGTTCGGCTTGTCAGTAAGTCGGTAAGTTCCGGGATAACGATTACTGGTACAACATTATCCTTGAGCTTTGTTATTATGGAATCGGCAAGCTCAGGTGAAGTTACCACATTTTCGAAAAAGGTAAGTAGTGATTAATAATACCAATATTGTGTTTTTTTTACAAAGTTAAGTGTTATATCAGTAATAGTAAGTACATCTTTGGGGTCTGTTTCGCCAACCTCAAAATAGTTGGTTATTAATGATTGTAAATCCTCAGTCAAGAGACTAATAAAGAACTTATTTGCCGATTTTCCTAAAAATTGTTCCGGAATCAGTTATTTCTGCCTCTATTGCCGCCGCCATCATGCCATAAACCATTGCAAGAGCTTGATAGATATAGCCAGAACTTATTTCATATAAAAAAATCACTTTGCCATGCTCCATAAAACTCTTTAGCCTCAAATTGAGCAATATCAGCCTTAGTTTTGCTTTCTGTGGAAGTTTCACTTTGTTGGAGATGTTTATAACGAGGGGGGGTAACTTCAGTGAAATCTAATTCGGATAGTCCCTCTTTAAAAGCTTCATAGGTCTCAATAAGTTCATCTTCAAAGGCAAGTGGATTCAGTTTTCGTTTGGTTGTTGAGGCTAGAGGGTCATAGTCTTTGACAAACTCTTCAAATCTTGCCATGAGTCGTTCATTATTGTGTAATAGCTCAAAGAGAAAATCATTTTTCTTATCAACGTCAACTTCTCTTATAAACTCCCTTTTTCGATAATTGTTTTCATGACAGATAATGCAAAAATGAAATTTAAAATTTAGCTCCAAAGATAAGCTTTTTTAAAATAGCATTTTTTTTATGGATTTTTTTGTAATTAAATCCGTATTAATAAATAAAACCTTTTTAGGATGAAACATTGCTTTTCTGTGGCCAATTCCTACTTGTTATTTATTCAACATAATTCTTATTATGCTGATTATAAATACTTAATTGTTAGGATGTTGCCAAATGCTTAAGTTGGATTAAGCAACTTGGAGGTGCAACGCTTCAAATTTTTAATAAGACTTCCGAAAGTTTTAAACACTAAATTTTACTCCGGATCAATATCAACAATGAAACCCAATTTCATTCGACAATAATATGGCAATAAATGCAATATATCAGATTTTAGATAGAGGTTAAACTTCAAACTCTATTTTTACCTGCAGCTCTTGTTACGTTATGCTTTAATATATTCAAACTGATTTGTTTCGGGATTTTTATTTCTTACCAGCAATCCATCTTTTGTTAATTTAGCAAGCGTACCTGACAGATCAGTACTTCTATAATCAAGTTTAAGTGTTTCTTGGCAATAACTTACAATATTGCCAATTGTTCTTTTACATTGAAATATTCATCCTGAATGAGCTGTTTTACTAAAGGAGTAGGCCCTGGCCTATCCATTGTCTTTTTAAGGACTCTCTTTTTTTTCCTTGTTTTGCCTTAGGAGCCTCTGTTTTTCTTTCTTAGCTTTAGGCTCAACCGCTTCTATTATAATCTCTGGTACATCTACTTTCTTAACTTTAGGCGGTCTCCCAGGTCCTCTGCGTTTTACAACGGGTGGTGGTGCCGGTGTAGCAGCCTTATCAGGAGCTGCTTCCGGTTCAAAAGCCTGTGGCGAATAAAGAATATCAATTAACTTAAGCTGAACAGCTTCGGAGTGAAATTTGTTTAAAACTTCTGCCAGCTCGGAGAGCTGAAATTTAATTTTGTCGAAATTTTTAATCATAGATGAAAATGTTTTAAAGTTAAATATAATAACGAACTTGTTGTGTTTTAAAATTTAAAGCATAAGCATAATTACTTTTGGCAAAGGTATATAATTATTTCTGATAATATAAAAAAAATATTGTAACTTTTAAAAAAAGTTAAACGTTACAAAGTTAATGTTATTAATAACAAATTGAATGGTATATGACTGTTGGAGAATACAATGCATGTGTAGATAGCTTTGCCGATGGCCTTTATAGATTTATTCTGAAGAATATCAGGGATGAGGAGAATGCAAAAGATATTGTTCAGGAGTCTTTTGTCAGGTTATGGGAAAAGCATAAGGTGGTGAATTTTGAAAAGTCGAAATCTTATTTATTCACAACAGCATATCATCTTATGATTGACGAGATTAGAAAAGAGAGATACAAATCATCGTCGAACGATTTTACTGGTTTAACCAGTCATTATGATCCTCGCTATTCCGACCTCTCTCAGATTTTGGATGAAGCAGTGAACCGGTTGCCTGAAATTCAGAGGGTTGTAGTGATGCTGCGAGATTATGAGGGCTATTCATATAAAGAAATCGGCGAAATTACCAAGCTAAGTGAACCGCAGGTAAAAGTGTACATATACCGTGCACGCATGGCGCTTAAACACTATATCGGAAGTGTGGATCTTGTAATTTGATTAAGTTGATAAACAATGATTATTAATAGAAATAACTATAAAACCTATTTTCTTGACTTCTGGGAGGCCAACCTCGAAGAAAAGGACAAAACAGCCCTTTTACTTTTTCTTGAGAAAATCCGGATTTACAGAATGAATTTCTGGATTTTAAAGCAGCGCTTGACATTACTATTCCAAGAGTTACTCATTTAGAATTCCCAAACAAGAAAGACCTAAAGAAAGTTGAAATTCAGAGTGTTGGTGAAATTAATCAAATGAATTGGGAAAATTGGGTGATTGCTCATTTGGAAGGTGAACTTACATTTGAGCAGGAGCAGGCTTATCAAAATTTTGTGAAAGCCAATCCGCAAGTTGAAACTGAAATTGATCTGTACCGAAAAGCTTTTTTTTGAAACTTGATAAGAGTATTGTATTTCCTTATAAGTCGGAATTGAAACGGAGGCAAATTCCAATTTTGAGTTTCGGACGTGTAAAAGCATGGCAGGCTGTCGCTGCCGTATTGGCAATTGCTTTTGCCTTGTATCAAATTGTTGATTTTTCGGCGCTTTCGGAGAGTGAAAACCCAATAGTAGTGCAAAATGATACTCCAAGCAGCTTAAATACCACTGTTATAAGTGAAGATTTTGTAGATACAATAACAATCAATTTTTATGAAAACCCGGTTTTAGCAGATATTGATGAAGGGGATGATAATATTGAAATTGAAAGTGCTACCCCCTTATAAGGAGGGGGAGATGAAGCAGAATTTGTTTCAAAATAAGGAAATCATTGCCGCTATGAAACGGCTGGACATGTTGTTTCCTAATGAAATACATTATTCAAGTATTGATGAAATGCCAACCTTGATCAATAGAAGTCATATTAGCAATATTTTAGACGATCTTTTAATCCATGCTGAACTGGCAGATGCCGGTGGAGATGAAAAATTTTTCAAAAAAAGCCTGGATAGACTTGAAAAACATTTTTACCAAAGATGAAAAACCTTTACAGGAACTTATAAATCCTGCATTTAATAGTTTTGTGCAAGGGGGAAAGATATTCTAGCTCGTGTAGGTGAAATTTTGCCTGTTGTAAATAGGACGGATAATGAAGATAATACAGAGGTTGCATTCGCCTTTGGCGACAGTTTTGGTTTTAGAATAAGCAGAAGTAAAATAAGGAGTAACGAAACAGCTTCTATAACAATTTGATAGTAATGGCCTGCTCAGCACAATTGTTCTTGTGCTGAATACAGGCACCCAATCATTTGAGACTCGTCAAATAGTTAATTTGAGTTTATTACATCTTGGCAAGCATTGCTTTTACAATGTTGTAAGCTCCGTCATAAATCTGGCTGATACTGGAATCCAACATATAACACGGAGTTGTAAAACATTGTTCTTTTCGTCTTGAATCACTTGCCCATGTGATGTTGCACTATGCTTGCCGCCCATTTTTTTTAATTTTCAAAATAGTCTCATCATCCTGCCCAACAGTAATATTTGCATTGGGTATAAGCTTTGCAAGTATCACCGGCGCAATACAAAGGGCTCCAATGGGCTTACCTAAGGAGTGTGTAGAGACGACGGCTGCTTTTACGTCGGCATTTACATTACAAGCGGAGCCTTTGAAAGCAAAATCGCAAAGGTTTTTAGCAACACCGAATCCACCGGGTAGTACCAGCGCATCGTAATGGGCAGGATCATATTCTTTAAGGTTTTTTATCTTTCCACGTGCAATGCGTGCAGCCTCTACCAGTACGTTGCGGCTTTCAGGCATTTCAGCTCCGGTCAAATGGTTAATCACGTTATGTTGTTTAATATCGGGAGCGAAAATGTCATAAGTTGCACCTTGCTGCGATATGGATAATAAAAGGAGTGTGGCTTCATGGATTTCAGCGCCGTCATATACACCACATCCGGCAAGAATTACAGCAAATTTCTTCATGATGTTTTGGCTTTTATTAAATTGATTTTTTTAGATCTAAATTGAGTTTTATCCAACAAATTGGTTAATAAATATGTTTATTCTACAAAAATAAGAAATTTATGCTTCTTTTAGCTTTTTGGTTTTAAATGTAATTTCTGATGCTGAGTTTTAAAAAAGTTTTGATTTTGTTTTTGTTTCATTTTTTTTGGTAGAGCTTTTAGCTCAATCGTCTT
>JMBV01000631.1_pt1 | contig 9890 bp, 16 predicted proteins | sample 616531 | NCBI WGS metagenome assembly JMBV01 (sample SAMN02727904, study PRJNA239997) | anaerobic digester metagenome | biome: anaerobic digester; isolation source: mesophilic anaerobic digester inoculated with municipal waste water sludge... | place: Germany: Bielefeld University, CeBiTec ... | reverse complement strand
ACATTATAAATGTATTATAGAAAGGAGAAACAAATGGACAACTTTTTTTACTAAAAAAACACAATATTTTAATTATAGCCCTTATATGTACTGCTCTATGGGGAAGTGCATTTCCTGTAGTAAAAATAGGCTATGAACTGCTTCAAATTCAACCAGCAGATATATATTCTAAAGTATACTTCGCAGGATTAAGGTTTTTCATAGCATCTATAATGGTATTTCTTATTCAAAACATACTCATTAAAGAAAAGATCCATATGAAGAAAGATTATATAAAACCTATAATCATATTAGGACTTTTGCAAACTTCTTTGCAATACTTTTTCTTCTATATAGGAGTAGCCAACACTTCTGGAATTAAGTCCGCAATATTACAATCAGGAAGTACCTTTTTTTACTGTTATTGCTGCCCATTTTATATATGCAGAAGATAAGTTAAATATTAGCAGAGTATTAAGCCTTATATTAGGTTTTGGTGGAGTAATCCTAATAAATCTAGGTAAGGATTTAGATTTAAGCTTTAAATTTATAGGGGGAAGGTTTTTTTACTCATTTCTGCCCTATTAAGTACTATTGCAACTATGTATGTGAAAACCATATCTGCTGACATTAACCCATTTTTGCTATCTGGTGGACAGATGTTTTCTGGCTCACTGTTACTTTTAATAATCGGTAAAATTGGCCTAAAGGGCCATGGTTTAAACTTTAATATAGCTAGCTTTAGTCTACTATTATATGCTGCTTTTATATCTGCAGCAGCATTTACCCTTTGGTACATGCTACTTAAGTATAACCCTCCAGGAAAGGTGAGTATATATAGATTGTTTATACCAATATTTGGTTCCATCTTCTCTGCAATGTTTATAAAAGGAGAACAATTTACTCTTAATCTATTAATGGGACTAATATTAGTAGTGCTAGGGATTCTTACACTAAATATGGATAATAAAGTGAGAACAAATGTAAAAAGATAAAAGGAATATACAAAAAAATTTAATATATTATTTGATTTCCTGTTATTCTGAACGTAAGGAGTGAATCTAGGGTTTAAAGGGTAAATCCTCCCCCCCTACGTTCAGAATAACAAGGGTTTTATCAAATCTATATTTCTCCAATATCTTTTCTATAATAAATTCCATCAAATTTGATATTATTTATATTATCATAAACCTTGTTCCTAGCATCTTCCAAAGTATCCCCCCCTAATGCAGTTAATGAAAGGACTCGTCCTCCATTAGTATATAGCCTATTCCCTACCCTTTTGGTTCCATTATGGAATAGTATAATATCCCTATCCATATTGTCTAATCCTTGTATTTCCTTACCTATTTCATATCTTCCAGGATAACCTTTGGATGTAGCCACTACAGTAACACAATGTTTTTCACTCCATATTAAATCTTCTTCCCTCAAATTTCCATCTATAGTCTTTTGAAAAATATCTATTATATCTCTTTCAAGCCTTGGTAACAATACCTCTGTTTCCGGATCCCCCCCAAATCTACAGTTAAACTCTAATACCTTAGGTCCTCTTTGAGTAAACATAAGTCCTATAAATAGTATTCCACTATAGTCTAGATATTCGTATTCCAAACCTCTCTCAATATTTTTTTAATATTCCCTTTTGTATAATCCTTTTCATATCTTCATCTATCAAAGGGTTAGGAGAAAAACACCCTACTCCTCCAGTATTATCTCCCTTATCTCCATCCAATATTCTCTTATAATCCTTAGCCGATTCCATAGGAAATAACTTACCTTGAGAAACAAAGCATAGTAAGGAAGCTTCAGTCCCTACTAGATATTCCTCTATTATAATAGTATTTCCCTGAGAACCAAAGGCCTTATCTACCATAATATGCTTTAGAGCAGCTAACCCTTCTTCTCTAGTATTGCATATTATTACCCCCCCTTTACCAAAACACAATCCATCGGCTTTGATTACCACGGGATAATCAAACTCTTCTAACCCTTGAGTAGCTTCGTCTATATCCCTATATACTCTATATCTGGCAGTAGGAATATTATATTTTTCCATAAATTTCTTAGCAAAAACCTTGCTCCCTTCTAATTGAGCAGCTTTCTTATTTGCTCCAAAAATGCGAAGCCCTTTTGCTTTAAATTTATCAACTATACCTTTTACCAAAGGCCCCTCTGGTCCTACTATGGTTATATCAATAGATTCTTTTAGTGCAAAGTTTACCAATTTATCTATTTCATCCACATCTATATCTATATTCTCAGATATATCCTCCGTGCCTCCATTTCCTGGAGCACAAAAAAACTTTTGACACCCTTTTACTCTGTACAATCTTCCAACATAAAGCATGTTCCCTACCACCACTGCCTACAACCAATACCTTCATATTATCCCTTCTTTCCTAAAGGTTAATGTTTGAAATGTCTAATGCCTGTAAATACCATAGCTATATTGTGTTTATTTGCTTCTTCTATGGATTCTTCGTCTCTTATAGAACCACCAGGCTGAATAATGGCGGTAACTCCTGCCTTTGCCAAAGCCTCCACCGAATCCTTGAAAGGGAAAAATCCATCAGAAGCTAGTACTGACCCTTTAGCCTTATTCCCTGCCCTTTCAATGGCATTTTGTACAGCCCATATCCTATTTACCTCACCTAAGCCTATACCAATAGTTGCCTTATCCTTTGCCAATAGTACCCCATTAGATTTAACCCCTTTCACAGCTTTCCATGCAAATAATAAATCTTGTCTTTCCTTATCCGTTGGCTTTCTATTGGTTACCACTTTGAGTTCTGCCCCTAGTAGTTGTGTATCCCTCTCCTGTAGTAATATTCCACCTAAAACTTTTTTTATATCATAGGAATTATAGTCTCTTTTTTTTCTATATGGGGGATTTGAAGTACCCTTATATTCTCTTAGAACTTAATATGGATAAAGCCTTTTTAGTATAGGAAGGTGCCATAACCACCTCTATGAATATTTCATCTATGAACTTTGCCACTTCTTCATCTATTTCCCTATTGGCTGCTAATATTCCCCCCCAAATATAGATATGGTGTCGGATTCGTAGGCTTTTTTTATAGGCATTTAGTATACTATCTCCACTACCTATACCACAGGGATTAGCATGCTTTACCCCCCCTACTACCGTTGGCTCATCAAATTCTTTTAATATCTCCAAAGCTCCATTACTATCGTTTATATTATTGAAGGATAATTCCTTTCCATGGATTTGAATTGCTCCAGCTATGGTACCTTCTACATTGTTTCCTTCCCTGTAGAATACCCCCCCTTTTTGATGGGGGTTTTCCCCATATCGTAACTCTCGTTTATCCTTAAATCCTAAAGTGACTATGTCTGGAAATTTTACTGACTCCAATTTATTAAAATAATTGGCTATTAAAGAATCATAATAGGCAGTATATTGAAACACCTTCATAGCTAAGTATCTTCTAGTTTTTAAAGTAGTTTCTCCTTGAGATTTTATCTCATCTAATACCTTTTCATAATCTGAAGGATCTACCACTACCGTTACATATTCATAATTTTTAGCTGCTGCCCTTATCATGGAAGGACCGCCTATATCTATATTTTCAATTACCTCCTCATGATTTACTTCTACTTTGTTTATAGTTTCTTCAAAGGGGGGGTATAGATTGTTAACTACCATATCTATGGAATTAATATTTAACTCTTTTAATTTATCTACATGGTTCATATCATCTCTTTTATACAGCAATCCTCCATGTATATTAGGATGAATAGTTTTTACCCTACCATCTAATATTTCAGGGAATTTGGTCACTTCAGCTACATCTACTACATCTACTCCCTCTCCCTTCAAGATCTTATAAGTACCCCCCCAGTAGATATTATTTCCCAACCTAATCTGTTTAATTCTTTTGCAAAGGGGATAATTCCCTTCTTATCATAAACACTTATTAATGCTCTTTTCACATTATCACCTCTAGTTAATGATTACCTTTCGTCCTTGTATGGATATCCTCTTTTGACAATAAAGTTCTATAGCTTTAGGTAACAATTGGTGTTCCACCTGAAGCACTCTTTTTTTTAAGCTCTCTACAGTATCATCATCTTTTACCACTACTGCCTTCTGTAGAATAATAGGTCCTGTATCCGTTCCCTCATCTACAAAGTGAACAGTAACTCCTGTAACCTTTACCCCCCCACGTTCCAATACCATTTCATGAACTCGTTCTCCATAACATCCTTTTCCACAGAAGCTGGGAATTAAAGAAGGATGAATATTTATTATCCTATTTTCATATTCACGAACAAACTCTTTGGACAATACCCTTAAATACCCTGCAAGTACTACTAATTCTACATCTCGATTAATAAATTCCTCCATAATCCTTCTGTTGTATTCCTCTTCTGTTGAAAATTTCCCCTATCTAAATATAAAGTCTCTATACCTGCTTTTTTAGCCCTTATCAAACCATAGGCGTCCTTTCTATTGGATATAACCAACTTTATATTCCCATCTATTTTCCCATTATGAATATTATCAATAATCCCTTGAAGATTGGATCCCCCCCTTCCAGAAATCAAAACTCCTATGTTCACCATAGCACTATCTTCTCCTGACCTTTTTCGATTTCTCCTAATAAAACACCTTCTTCCCCTTGTTCTTCCAATAGATTTAATATTTCTTCTGCTTCTTCTTTAGAAACTATCACTACCATTCCAATCCCCATATTAAAGGTAGAATACATCTCCTCTATATGTATATTCCCCATTTTGCATCAATTTAAATATCTCTGGTGTATCTATCCTATCAGTATGAATACAAGCTGTTAGTCCTTCGGGAATGATCCTTGGGATGTTCTCATAAAACCCACCACCAGTTATATGGGCCATTCCCTTTACATTAAAATTCTCCACTAAAGCCCTTACGGTTTTTGTATATATTCTAGTAGGTTTTAATAATTCTTCCCCCCCAATGGTAGTCCCTAATTCAGGTATAAATTCATCTATAGCCATATTATTTTTTTTCAAATACAACTTTCCGTACAAGGGAGTATCCATTGCTGTGAACTCCTGAGGAGGGAAGCCCTATTATTATATCCCCCCCTTTTGTTATATTGGAACCATCTATTATCCTTTCCTTATCTACAATTCCTACACAAAAGCCTGCTAGATCGTATTCATGAGCCTTATATAGACCAGGCATTTCTGCTGTCTCTCCTCCAATCAATGCACATTCTCCTTTGATACACCCATTTGCAATACCTTCTACTATATCTGCCATCTTTTCAGGGATTAATTTGCCTGTAGCAATATAATCTAAAAAGAATAAAGGTTTTGCACCTTGACATAATATATCGTTTACACACATAGCTACACAGTCTTCTCCTATGGTATTGTGTTTATCCATCATAAATGCAATCTTCACCTTTGTACCTACTCCATCGGTTCCAGAAACCAATACTGGCTCCTTATAGGAATTCGTATCCAATTTAAACAATCCTGCAAATCCACCAATATTTGTCAATACATCCTTGGTATGAGTTCTCTTTACAATATTTTTTTTATAAGTTCTACTTGTCTATAACCTGCTTCCTTATCCACTCCTGCATCCTTATAGCTTATAGTCATGATTTTCTCCTTTCTTCTATCTATTCTCAAAAAGGATATTCTCCTTTAAAACAACCAGTACAATATATATCCTCTCCCCCCCCTGTTGCTTCTAAAAGACCTGTCAGAGATAAAAACATAGGGAATCAGCTCCTATTATCTCCTTTATTTCATCTATAGTCTTTCCCTTTGCTATTAAATTATCTCCCCCCTAGATGTATTGATACCTAGATTACAGCCATGAATAACTGGTGGAGCTGATATCCTCACATGTACCTCCTTAGCACCTGCTTCCTTCAACATGGATACAGTTCTCTTCATAGTGGTACCTCTAACTATAGAATCATCTACTAATATAATCCGCTTTCTTCAATATTCTCCTTTAACACATTTAGCTTTATTCTAACCCCCCCTTGTTCCCTTAATTCTTGAGTTGGTTTTATAAAAGTTCTACCTACATATCTATTCTTTATCAAGCCTTCATCATAGGGTATCCCTGATTCCTCTGCATATCCTATAGCTGCTACTGTTCCTGAATCTGGTGCAGATATTACTATATCTCCATCCTGGGGACATTCTTTAGCAAGATTTCTTCCAGCTTCTCGTCGTATTAGGTATATACTTTTTCCGTCTAATTTACTATCAGGCCGTGCAAAATATATGATTTCAAACAAACATATCCTTTTATCCTGGGGTTCTTTGGTATTAATGGATTTAAGCTTTCCATCTACTATTTCTACCATCTCTCCAGGCTCTACATCCCTTATAAACTTTCCCCCCTATAGTATCTAGAGCACAGGTTTCCGAAGATAGTACATAGCTTTCTCCTAGTTTTCCTATACATAAGGCTTCATGCCATAGGGATCCCTTATACCAATCAATCTATCGTTGGTCATTGCAACCAATGCATAGGAACCTTTTATGTCCTTTACTCCTCTTATTATGGCTTGTTCAATATCGTCTTCGTGGTATTTGGCAATCAAATTAGCTATAATCTCCGTGTCAGTAGAAGTTTGAAATATAATACCTCCATCTTCCATTCTTCCCCCCCTTAATTCGTTAAAATTTATTAAAGCACCATCGCAAGCTAGAGCCAATGCACCTTTTTTTATATCCAACAACTAATGGTTCAGCATTGGCAATGGTATTTTCTTCAACCTTAGATTGGCGAATATGCCCTATACCTATATTTCCTCTCAATCTATTTAATTCATCATTATTAAACACTTCCTGAGCTAATCCTAAATCCTTATGATAATCTATATATCCATTGTTATTTATAGCAATTCCAGCACTATCTTGTCCTCTATGTTGCAATGCATATAATCCATAGTATATAATTCTAGATACATCTTTATTTTTATTACTATATATTCCAAAAACTCCTGACAAAGGCCTTCATCCTTTCAGTCTACTTTTTACTTTAGCATCCATTTCCTTCACCTGTTTAGCCATCTCTATCTTATATTCTTTAAATTTATTCCGTAGTTCAGGATACTTTACTGACAATATTTGCACAGCCAATAATCCTGCGTTTTCTCCTCCATTTATGGCTACAGTAGCCACTGGCACTCCCTTTGGCATCTGAACTATGGATAGTAAGGAATCCATACCATCCATAGTAGATGATTTTATAGGCAACCCAATCACTGGAAGGGGAGTTATAGCAGCTATAACACCAGCTAAATGGGCTGCCTTTCCAGCAATAGCGATAATTACTTCTATACCTTCATCTTCTGCCTTCTTGGCAAATTCCATAGCTTCATAAGGGGTTCTATGGGCAGAAATAACCCTCATCTCTACGTCTATATCAAATTTTTCTAGTATCTCAACGGATTTGTCTGCTACTTCCTTATCTGATATACTTCCCATAACAACAGCAACTTTCATATAAAACACCCTTTCCTTATCATCATAAATTAATATATTGTATGTTACTCTACTTATTTTCCTTGTTTTAAGCAAAATAATAGATTCCAGCTTTAAATATCCTATCCTCTTCAACTTTTCCTATATTTTTATATAATCCAATCCCAGTCCTATCGGAATTAGCTATTCTTCCCAATACCCTTCCGTTAAAGTTAGTTATACCCTCTATCCCTTCTATGGAACCTGTAGGATTGTAATTTACATATTGGGTGGCAATTTGTCCCTTCTGTATCAATTTATCAATCCCCCCCTTTTCATCTAATACTATTCTGCCTTCTCTAGTAGATAAAGGTAGAACCACTTCTTCTCCTACTTTTACATTGCTAAACCAAGGAGATAAGTTGGATACTATCTTTACATTTACCATAGTTGATATATGGTAACCAGATTTATTGTAGGTAATATTTAACCCATCAGCTAATAGTCCAGATTTAGCCAATGCCTTAAATCCACTCCCTATTCCCAATATTAATCCATCCCTGTTCTCTAATAAATCCATTATGGCTTCTTCTACATAGGGATTCTTTAATACATTGGCTATTAATTTTCCTCCCCCCCATCAGGCTCATTTCCTAAAACTGCACCATCAGGTATAGCTAATATTTGACATTGATTGATTTTATTGGCCATTTCCTTATAAGAGTAATCTATATCCTCTTGGGTTAGGGTTTTAAATACAAAAGAATCTACTTACCCCTGCTCTTTCAAAAGATTTTTCCATATCATATTCACCATGGATTCCTGTAAATATAGGGATGAACACTCTAGGCTTAGCTATTTTTACATTAGAGGATAGCTTTGGACCGTTAGCATATTGGATTCTTATTTGATTATACTTACCGTCTTCTATAGGGAATACATCTATCAAAGGTTTAGTCCATTCTTCTATAAGATGATCTATATCTATTTTTTTACCTCCTATCTCAATATGCCTTTCCTCTATAGTCCTGCCCAATAATCTATAATCCACATCCCCCCCTAATAAGTCTTCTGGGTTTTCCTCCATTTCCACTATAATGGAACCATACATAGGCAAAAATAATTGTTCTTCACCTATATTTGAAACAAACTTAAATCCAATTTTATTTCCAAAGCTCATCTCTGATATACTTCTTCCAATACCGCCAAATTTTACTGAAGAAGCAGATAGTATTTTACCTTCGTCTATTAATTTTTTTATCCTAGTATAGTTGATATTCAATTGTTCAAAATCCACCATACCCTTTTCATCTATATCTAGAGGGATCAATACTACATTATTTCCTACCCTTTTAAATTCTGGAGAGATTATATTTTCAACCTTATCATAGGTTACTGCAAAACTTATAAGGGTAGGGGGGGTACATCTATATTTTCAAAACTTCCCGACATACTATCCTTCCCACCAATACTTGGAATATTTAAATTCTTCTGAACTAGGAAGGCACCTAATAGAGCAGCAAAGGGCTTACCCCATCTCTTTTTATCTTTATCCAACCTTTCAAAATATTCTTGAAAGGATAGCCTAACCTTTCTATAGTCTCCTCCCATAGCGGTTATCTTAGCCAAAGATTCTATTACTGCATACATACCTCCATGGAAAGGACTCCATTTTGACAAGTTTGGCTCATATCCATAACTCATCAAAGAACAAGTATTAGTATTCCCATGGAATACAGGAATTTTTGCAACCATGCCCTCCGTAGGAGTAAGCCTATATTTACCACCTAAAGGCATCAAAACCGTTCCTCCCCCCCCTACAGAATGATCAAATTTTTCTACTAATCCCTTTTGATTTCCATTATTTAAATAACTCATGTTTTTTTTATCCATTTTCCTCTATATCCTTGCCATATACATGATTTGGATTATCTTTTAGATAGTTTTCTTCTTTAGGAGTCCCTACTATCACCTGGACCTTTTTTTTCTTATGCCATTAGTATCTAAAAACTTTCTAGAAATGTCTACTATGGTACTATCTCTCCATTTCATAATCAATCTATCTTCATCAATTACCTTAGCTACAACTGTTGCCTCCAAGTCTTCTTCCTTGGCAAATTTCAAGAACTCATCTAAATTTTCTTTATCTATAACTACAGCCATTCGCTCCTGGGACTCGGATAAAGCTATTTCTGTACCATCTAATCCTGGATATTTTAAAGGAACCTTATCTAAATCTATAGATAACCCATCTGCCAACTCTCCTATAGCTACAGAAACCCCCCCTCCAGCACCAAAGTCATTGCATTTTTTTAATCATCCTGCTCACATTTTCATTTCTAAACAATCTAAGAATTTTTCTCTCTAGAGGAGGATTGCCTTTTTGTACTTCTGCACCACCAGTTTCCAGGGATTCTTCTGTATGCCCTTTAGAGGAACCTACAGCACCACCTAATCCATCTTTT
>JMBV01000630.1_pt1 | contig 9895 bp, 17 predicted proteins | sample 616531 | NCBI WGS metagenome assembly JMBV01 (sample SAMN02727904, study PRJNA239997) | anaerobic digester metagenome | biome: anaerobic digester; isolation source: mesophilic anaerobic digester inoculated with municipal waste water sludge... | place: Germany: Bielefeld University, CeBiTec ... | reverse complement strand
TGCGGTTTTTGCACCCTCTGCCAAAGAGGCCTTTTTGAGTTGTGTGAGAGGAAAAGCGGTGTTAAAAGCGGTGCCTTCACTGAATATATTGCGGTTCCGGGGGGGGAGGTGCTGGAACGGGGGGGGACGGTGCATTTGCCCCGGGGGGGGTTAAACTTTGCAGCGGGAGCCATGGCAGAACCATTGGCCTGCGCTTTGAACGGTGTTGAAGATTGCCGCCTCAGGGGGGGTGACACTCTCTTGATTGTAGGTGCCGGGCCCATGGGCTTACTTGCGGCACAGTCAGCCTTGGCGCAGGGTGTGGGTACAGTAATTATGAGCGAATATAATCCCGCCCGGCTAGCGAAAGCCCGGAAAATTGGTGCTTTGGCCGTTAATCCGCGCCAAGAAAATCTGAAAGAGATCATCCGTGAGGAAACAAATGGCCTTATGGCCCAGGCCGTCATGGTTTGTGTGGGTGGCGCGCAGGCTGTGGAGGAGGCGCAGCAGTACGCGGCTCCGGGCGCAGTGATCAACATGTTTGGCGGTTTGCCAAAGACAGCAAAGTGATTATTGATCCGGGACTTATTCATTATCAGCAGGTTTCCTTGGTGGGTAGTTTTGGTTTTACGCACATCCAATTCCGCCGGGCGCTGGAACTTATGGGCGGGAAACGGATTAATGTTGCTCAGATTATCACCCATACCCTTCCCTTAGAACGCGCGGAAGAGGGTATTAATCTGTCTATAGAGCAGGAAGCCCTCAAGGTTATGCTCACCAACGAGGTTTGAACATGTATTTGGCCATTGATGTGGGAACCGGCAGTCTTAAGGCGGGCTTAATGCTGGAAAACCGGCTGTTTGAGCACAGCGTGCCTCTCCGTTCCAATTTGTTCGGCATTTGTGTCGAGCAGGATCCTGAGGAATGGCTGGAAGGTTTGGCAGTACTGCTGCCCAGCTTAATCAAGCGAGCGGGTACCAAGGCCAGTTTGATCCGGGCTATCTGTGTCAGCGGCCATTCGCCCTCGTTAGTTCCGGTGGATGCAAGCAACCGGGCTTTGCGGCCCTGCCTGACTTGGCAGGATCGGCGGGCCTTCTCTCAGGCGAAATACGTAGAGAAGGTGACGGGAGAGTTTTCCGACGCCTCGTTTTTTTGCTCCGAAGATTCTTTGGGTTAAGGAAGAAGAACCGGAAGTATATGCTGCAACCAAAGCGTTTTTGCAGCCCAAGGATTTCCTTATTGCTCATCTTACGGGGGAGATGATAGTAGATGAGGTTGCGGCCCGGATGTATCAGGTACGTGCCTTGGAAGAAGTCGACTGCTCCAAGCTGCCGCGTCTTGTGAATAACTGGGCGGTTGTGGGAGAAACCACCGCTTCGGTGCGGAGTATGGGGGGGCTCGCCCCCCGGTATTCCGGTGGTGGCGGGGGGGTATCGATGCCTACGTGGAGGCGCTGGGGCGGGCTTGTGCGGCCCGGCCAATGCTGTGAAGCGGTAGGTACATCCACCTGTTTGTCCTACTGTTTAGATGCTAAAAAAAAGAAATGCCGGACGCCACAGCACACGTGATTCCCCCCCGGCGTGCTTTGTACATTCTACCCATGTCATGTGGCGGAGGTACTATCAATTGGTATCTTGACACCTTGGGAGGGGGGGACTGCGTTTCGTGGATCTGGAAGATGTACTGGACCAATCGCTGCCCGGTGCTAACGGCCTTTTGTTTTTGCCCTATCTCACGGGTGAGCGCAGCCCCATCTGGGATGGCGAGGCGCAGGGCGTGTTTTTTTGGAATAACCCGGTCGCATACGGCCGCTGATTTTTTTTGCGTGCCGTGCTAGAAGGTACCGCTTTTGCGGTTCGGCATAATGTTGAATTCCTTTCCAAACGCCATTTACAGCCGACGGAGATTCGGGTGACGGGGGGGCGGGGGGGCAAAACTCAAAGCGTGGAATCAGATTAAAGCTGATGTCACGGCTGTGCCGTATCATAAGCTTGAGTTGGAACAGGGAGCGCTTTTGGGCGGCATCCTGCTTTGCGCTTTAGCCATTGAAAAACGTCCGGTTCAGACCCTAGTCGATGAACATGTTCGGGTTGAAGACACCTTCGTGCCCGGTGGCTACTCACACATTTACGATGAACTGTATGGGAAATATACAAAACTGTATCTCAACACGAGGGGGGGTTAATGGGTCGAACCGAGCGGATTATGGGGGGGATAGGGAAAATATGAGATTAGGCGTGAATACGGTAGATATTTTTAGTGGGGGGGATCATATTGCACTTAATGTCCGTTCCGATCTTGATGATTTTGCCTTGGTTGAAGCGGTAAAACGGACCCATCAGGAACTTGCTGTGGACGTGATTGAACTCCCGGCTAACCTTATGGTGATTTGTCCCCGTCTTTTTTTCGGGCCGGACTCTGGAGGCATTGGGAAAATATCAGGCGGATTCCGGCATTGGCTATACGGTGCATTTACCCTTTAGGGGGTTGGACGTTTCTTCACTTTGCAGGCCTCTGTGGGAAGCCAGCGTTGAAAGTTACAAAAGGGTTATAAGGCGATTTGAAGACATTCTGCAGGTGGAACATTACGTGCTGCATTTAACGGAAACGATGCTCAAGCAAGTGCAGGCCAAACCCCCACATGGAACAAAAAAATAAAAGCCCAAATCACAGAGACTATGTATCTGCGGGCGAAAGAGGGTCTGCAGCAGGTTATGGCGGATGTACCGCCGGTGCAGCTTTTGCTGGAAAATATCAAAAGCGGATGGCGGGAACCCTTCGCTATTGCGGAGGAACTGCAGCTCGGTATCTGCTGTGATGTTGGCCACCTGATTCTGGAGGGGGCCGATCCACGGGAAGTGATTGGCTGCTACCGAGGTTTGATTAGGGAGTACCATTTTCACGACGTTGTGGAGTGGACTTTGGGGGGGAACGGTAAAACGATTCTCCAGGATCACGTGGGTTTGGGAATGGGTCTACTTAAGGTGGGCGAAACGCTCGATCTTATGCTTGCTGACCAATTTGACGGTATTCTCCTGATAGAAGTGGGGCACTGGGAAGCGGCCGAGCAAAGCGTAAGGGTTGTACGGGAATATTTGGCCGCACAAGATTGATCATTTGCGGGTGCGGCTCGCGATTCGCCCGTTCTTGCTGCAGGACTTTGTACGGTAGCTGCAAAAGAATGGCGAAGAGGGGGGGTGATCGCTTGCTCTACAAAAACGCGGACTACAGAAAGGCGAAAGGCGGACGGCGGATAATCGTTATGTGCGCCCACTGTAAAACGGAGATAATTTTATACGAGAAGGTGGGCCCGGGGGGGGCTTTTGAGAATGTACGTGGACAGAATTATCGAAAGCTCAATTAAATTACCCAAAGGGGGGGCCTCTTTTGCCCCGATTGCTCTGCACAGCTCGGTGCTAGGGGAGTTTTGAGGAGAAACAAGAAACAGGCCTACCGCTTGATACGAGGTGCCTTCAACGTAAGGGAAGCGGAACGGTAAAAATAAAGGGCATGTTGGGAAACAATTACCCGCACGCCCTTTGTAGTTGATAGAATCAGATTATTTTAAGATTAGCGATACTAAGTTAAAGGAACTGATGACGGGAAGCATGATCACGGAAACGGTGGCCATCATTTTGATCATGATGTCCTGGTTCGGTCCCACAACGTCTTTGAAACCATCACCGACCGTGTCGCCAATAATACCCGCATCATGGATTTCTTTGTAGCGGGCTTCCCCCCCGTGCTTGGCAATCAACTCGTCCTTCATACTTTGGATCAGTTTCTTGGCGTTGTCCCACGCGCCGCCGCTATTAGCGGTGGAGGTGGCCATGACAACGCTGTCTAGAATTGTACCCAGTAGAAAGCCGCCAACGAACAGTGGCCCGAAAACGAAGCCGCCAATGATTGGCGATAACAGAGAAACTAAAACGGGCAGTTTCATCTGTTTTATGGCACTGTGGGCACAGATATCCACGCACTTGCCGTAATCGGGTTTTTCTTCGAACGTCATGATCTTGGGGGGGTTAGCTTTAATTTGCCTGCGCACTTCATCCACCATTTCTTTGGCATTGTGGCAGACCGCGTTCAACATTGCCCCCCCTGATAACCAGTGCATTACGCCCACACCGAAGAATGCGCCGCCCAGCGCAACATAATTGATAATATTCAGTGTGCCGTCTTGGTCTCCCAAGTTCGCAAAGGACATCATCATGCCAATGCCGCCAAGACTCCGGAGCCGATGGCAAAGCCCTTGCCGATGGCAGCCGTTGTGTTTCCTTGGGAATCTAAGCTGTCTGTGATGTGGCGAACTTCGGGGGGGTCCAATTTTGCCATTTCCGCAATACCGCCCGCGTTATCCGCGATAGGCCCGAAGGTGTCCACTGTGACTGTTGCCACAACAAAAGAAAGCATACCCACCGCGGCAATGGCTGAACCGTAGAGGCCGGAAAAATAGCTGGAAATTATAATGGCACCGCCCAGCGTGATGCAGGTTGGCAGGCAGCTGCGCCAGCCCGAACTCATGCCCCCCCCACGATTACTAGTGCCGGCCCTTCTTCCGCAAGGGCAGCAATATTCTGTGTTTCTTTATAGCTGTCGCTAGTATAGCGTTCTGCAAATACACCTAAAAGAATACCCGCGATAATCCCGGTGACCGCGCTAAACCAGGGGGAGATCCACCCGAAGCGGAATCCGATGTCTGCAAGGTCCTGACTGGCGAAGAACGAATGGCTGAGAACCAATGTTGAAATTGCAATGATTGCCGCCGAACTCCACAAGGAGATGTTCAGTTCGCGGGAGAGATCTCTGCCAGGCTTGCGCAGCAGGACGTAGACTATGCCCAGAACACAAGCGATCAATCCAACACCTATGAAAGCAAAGGGATACTGCATCATGCGGTTAACCAATTCTTTGCTGATGGGGGGGTTTGGCGTATTTAAAGCGGCAGTATAGATTGTGGTTGGAATAACGGCTGAGGACACAACCGCACCGATTGTACTCTCCAGCAGATCGGAGCCGTTGCCGTTTACGTCAGCAACGTTGTCACCGACACAGTCGGCGATGACAGCCGGGTTGCGCGGGTCATCCTCGGGAATGTTAAGTTCGGTTTTGCCCACCAAGTCCGCTCCCATGTCCGCGCCTTTGGTGTAGATGCCGCCGCCCAAACGGTTAAAGACTGCAACGGCGGAACAGCCCAGCGAATAGCAAGCCAAGACCTGTGGAAACATAACAAATTTTAGGCCAATCCAGCTGGTAACTTCCACGATATTGTCCGGATCGGAAAATTGGAGGATCATGCCCACCACAAGATAGACAATTAACAGACCCAGCATGGCAAAACCACCTACCGAAAGCCCCATAACCGATCCTCCCCCCCGGAAGGCCACATTCAGTGCTTTGCCAAGGGTGTTGGGATCTTTTTTTTCTCGATGCCCAGACGAGCCTCATTGGCAACGCGCTCGTTGTAAATAACGGCGGCCTTCATGCCAACCAGCCCCCCCGCTAAGGTACTCATGATCATGCCCAGCGCAAAGGCGAGGCCGGCCCAGGGTGAAAAAAAATTATGGCGAACAGCACAGCAATACCGGAGAGTATGGGAAAATAAATTTTGATTTCTCTTTCTAAAAATGCATCCGCCCCCCCTCCCGAATTGCATCCGCGATGTCCTTCATTTCGAGGTTGCCCGGTTCCATTCTGGTGCCTTTGCGGAAATTGTAGTAGGCAAAAATGAGTGAGAGGATAACACCTAACCCTACGAGGTAAATCATTGTCCATTCCATGCTAACACTTCCTTGCTTTTTTGTCGATTTGGTATAAATTGCTTAAGTTCTTGTCTAGATAATTATTGAAATGCTTACTACGTTTAATAGATACAAATTAAGAGGTGAAGAAACACCTTTCGTTTTAGTGCCCCCCCGGCAGGCCATTTGGCGATCATTATCCCCCCCTTATTTTGATACTGCCTGCAGGTACCTGATCTTGGCAAGACAATTGCACCAAAGAAGGGGCAGCACGCCTGTGGGATTCCCGCACCTGCCCCCCCTATCAAGAAGTATGACATAAAGATTACGGAAAGGCAATAAGCCCAAGGGAATTAAATAGGATAAGGCGATGCCCGCCGACGGTTTACGCAAAATGGTAGGTGTTCTTCTCAGCATTACGCATTAAAACGAAGGGCCCGCCTATTGGCGAGTCCTTCGCTGATAATCAGTAATCCGGCAAGCGGCGGTGCCCTTTGTTATTTATTGCCTAAACGATAAAACTATGGCCGCAAATATTGCAGATTATCAAGAGGTTCTCTGAACCGTTCAAGATTGATTCCTGAGCCGAACCACATTGCGGGCAAACAACGGATGTGCTCGCCATTGCTTTATGCCCGACAATGTAGACTGCAAATTGTTGGCTGCATTCATCGCATGTTGCTAAAAACCGCCCCCCCTGTAAATCGATGTCTTCTGATTTTCCACAACCGGGGCATCGTATTTTAGCCATGGGTACATGCTCCTTTGTTGTTAATCTGTAACAGCTACAAAGACAAGGTCGAATTCGATGCCTATGCCCTGAATTAAATCGGTGGCGGCCTCCGTGGGAAGATTCAAATCGAATTCCACGTCTTCGTCTGCATCTCCGGCCAGTTCGCGACCGGTGTCTATCTTCTGGATTAGTCCGGCTAAGTTACCCGAATACAATTCAGCAGGGGTTCCCTCGGGGGTCTGCAGTGACGGTAATAATAAGCCTTTCCGCCAACAGGCGTGCATTTTGAGGGGTAACTCCGTTCGCCGGGTACCAATCGGCCGATACATAGTAACGGATATCTACATCTTCATTATCATTTTGATGTTGATTTTTCTGAGGCCGCTGATTCGCCCATCCAGTTTGTTTCCGTAAAGATAGCTGTAGTCGGTGTAAGTGTAATAGATATTTCAGCAGTAGAGACCGCATTAGTGCCTTCTAGGGCCTGAAACGTAAAAGCCATAGGGGTTTCACCTCCTTCTAATGTTCAGGATATGGCGGAATTTCGACAATGTGTTGGTTTCGTTCAAGAATAGGACAACAGCTTCCTCGAAAAGGAATATGAAGTCATACCACAGCTTTTTTTAAGTAAGGGGGGGAATCTTTGTCCCTTTCCAAGAAGGTCCTGTTTCACCCGTAATGCATTGGCGATGCGATTGGGGGCGTGTCATTTCAAATGCAGTTTAATTTTGCAGGTTTTAACGAGGATTGTTTTATTTATAACTTTTCTAACTAAGATCTTGTGTTTCGTATAACCGCGCCCTACCCGAACGAGATTTCCTTTGTTAACTTTCATGGCGGTAAACACGAATTCACCCCCCCTTGTGGTTTGGCCATTTTCTATATATGCTATTCATTCAACGTTCCCGGTGTTCAACTCGGCAAACCTTAGTAAAGAGGGCTTGGCAAAGCAAAACGATGATACTATAATTAGTATAAAAGTTGCTCGCCCTTGGCCGGAAGGTGATTAAAAATGCAAAATATGAAGATAGTGGTTGATCCCCCCCGCCTTGAACTTTTGTCCATCATCCAATTCTTTAGTGATTACGGTACGAAATACCGGCCCTTAACGGAGTTTGAGTCATCCTACAGCGAAGCGGTGCTCGAATATTTCTCCAATTACAGAAATCATCCGGTAGTAACGCTTTTTAGCCAACTTGTGGGCGGGGGGGATTCAACTTTTCCTATCCAGTTGATCTAGTACTTGATCTTGAATTTGATTTAGAAAATAACCTGCTTGTGCAGAACAAGCCTGTGGCGGGCCCGATTGCGGCGAGTGCGGGGGGGGAATGGGCCGGGTTGAATCATTTGTACGGGAAATGGCGGATTACGCGAAACGGGCCGATTTTGCTCGTTTTTTTTGAAAACAATAAGCCGCTTTACAGTGCAATAACGGATGAGGTTAGGGTTAAGCTCTCCGGATTTGACGTTACGGCCGTCTTTGCCCACTATTATGGTGTGCGCTATGAAGGTTACAATTTAGTCTTAAACCCTCTCTGTGATCCAGGCGGCTACGGTATTTGGAAAGAAAACGAAGCAGGCGGGGGGGTTGTCGCTTATGCTGTAACCGGCCCGGTGAAAGCCGCTGAAGGCACTCTCCATTTTGTGGGCGAGCCGGAAGGGTTATGCGCTTTTATCTGGCACGAATTCAGCCACTCCGTAATTAATCCGCTTACTACCTCGTATAGGGAAGAACTACATAAGTTTGCGATACTGTTTGAACCCATTGCAGACAAAATGAAGACCCTGGCTTACGGAAAATGGGAATTTTGCCTGAACGAGCATCTTGTACGGGCCTGCGTGATCAGGCTTTTAGCGCGGGAGTTTGCCGAAAATCGAGCGCAGGAACTGTTGGATTATGAGCGAAACTTGGGTTTTTACCTTTTGGATCCGCTGTTGGCTTGGTTTAGGAATTACGAAAAGGATCGGGCTTGCTATAACAATTTCGGGGGGGAATATTTCCCCCCCAGCGTGATGGCTGTTTTGGCAAAACTGTGCTGATTTAGTTACCGCACCAAAACCATGTTTCCGTAAAGATTGTGGGTTAGGGTAGATCGGGGTTTACCACAGGCAGATTTAAGGCATTGCAGAAAAAAAATCCCGCCATCGATGCACGTTATGTCTTCAATGGGAATGGCCACTTCGTTTTCCAGAATGATGATGCGCCGATAGCGGTCAATCTTTTTACCGTCCCCCCCGTTTCGGTCAGGTAGGCACCGCCTGATTTTCGTGCATCGGGTAAAAAAAATAAGTGATTGATAGGCGGGGCCGCTGATCAAGGTTTTGGGCAACGAGCAGTAATCTAGTGTTGAGCCGGGCCTTTGCTTCTTCGCTGAGCGTTATTCTTTTTTTCAGTCAAGCGCTCCGTTTCCTCAATGGCCGCTTCGTGTCCGGATAGGGCGGCAAAGGGGGGGAAAACTGGGCGGCCCTATCCCGACGGGGGGGCATCCGGGGGGGGCGGGTGGGTGACCGGTGGTGGGGCCGGTTAATAATATCGTTATAGCTCTGATCAGAACAGGACTCTTTTTTTCATGCTTTATGGCCCCCCAATCCGTTTGTTTTTATCCCTGGCGGTGGCGTCCTCCAGTAAACTGATCCCTTTTAGGACGCTGTTTTTACCGTATCTTTTCTGAATGGCCAAGAGTGCTTCTTGTGCCTTTTTTTTCTTTTTCCAGAGCCTCTCGTTCCGCAAGCCTTTCCCCCCCATCATCCGAGAACAAACAAAGCTGCTCATAACGGGTTTCCCTGCTGCCGGTTTGTTCAATGACACGGTTAGCAGAGATAGTAATCTTGCGGACGAGCAGGTTTTGGTCAGCGATTCGCTCGTAAAGACGGAGCATGGCCCCCCCGACAATTAACATCGTGCTGGATGTGGGGGGCCTCTAGGTTCGCAGTGCCGCGGGCATGTTTGGGGATTTTTCTGCCATATGAATCCGTTGTGATTTCCCCTCGGTAGTCTTTGCTGATCTCAGGATCCGCAAGGCTTTCTCGATCATAGTTTATCGTTAAGACAACTTGATCCGTGACCAGCCCTTTGTCCACCAGATCGAGGACGAGTAAATCGGTCATTTCCTGTACAACCAGTCTTGCTTTTTCATAGCTGTAGGCGTGGGGCAGTACCTGTCCCGAACCGAGGCTCCTCTCTCGGGGGGGTTGGTAGGCTTTTATGTCCGCAATAGTGCAGGGCTCCCAGCCCCAGGCGTGATCTATAAGCAGTTCGGCGTTAACGCCAAACAGCCTATAGAGTAGGTCCTCATTATGGTATTCATGTGGCTTGCCCAGCGAACATCTGGCCATATCACCCATGGTATAAAGGCCAACCGCTTCTAGTTTTGTGGCATAGCCCTTGCCAACGCGCCAAAAATCGGTTAAGGGCCGGTGGTTCCACAATTGTTTTCTATAA
>JMBV01000629.1_pt1 | contig 9899 bp, 2 predicted proteins | sample 616531 | NCBI WGS metagenome assembly JMBV01 (sample SAMN02727904, study PRJNA239997) | anaerobic digester metagenome | biome: anaerobic digester; isolation source: mesophilic anaerobic digester inoculated with municipal waste water sludge... | place: Germany: Bielefeld University, CeBiTec ... | reverse complement strand
TTTGCTGAAAAGTTGTTTTCCCCGAGCCTTGTAAGCCGGCAATTAAAATTATTGCAGGGTCGCCTTTAATATTGATGTCGGTATGTTCACCTCCCATCAGCTCTGTCAGGTTGTCGTGTACAATTTTAATCATTAATTGACCCGGCGAAATAGCTGTCAAGACATTTTGACCCAAAGCTCTCTCTTTAACTTCATCAGTGAATTGCTTAGCTATTTTGTAACTTACATCGGCATCAAGTAATGCTTTACGCACCTCTTCAGGGTCTCGGAAACGTTAATTTCAGTAATCTTTCCTTTGACCTTTCAATATTTTAAACGACCTGTCTAACTTCTCACTTAAGTTTTCGAACATACACCTTAAATTAATATAATACCAAAAAAAATCTTTTTTTTGTTAGACGACAAAAATAGGTTAATTTGAAAATATAAACCCGAATTAATCAATAGGAAGTCTATTTAAGTTGAACTATCAATTTTATTAAACCAACCTTAATTTAGTGTCATTCAGAACAATACTTACTTTGTTGATTACATACATCAAATTATTTAAATATTGTAAACTGATTGTTTAAAGATTAATTCTATCTTTGCAAAATGAAAAACAATAATTTTTTCATTGAGAGTTGTTAAATGTTAAAAATTCTAAAAATTGCTTTTTTTTTCTTGTTTTAGTCTTACCAATAGAATTTATAGTATATTTGTTCCGCTTTTTGCAACTTTATTTTTATTGATATGCAAATAATTTATTTTAATCATTTAATTATTAAACCTTAAAAAAAAGGAGGATTACATGTTATCTAAAGTTTACAAGTGTAAATTCCTGCTGGCTATGTTACTGGTGCCATTCTTGGCAACCGCGCAGCCAGCAGGTTGGGAAACAACAGAAACGTTGTTTACTCATGTTCTCTCAATCCCAGCTAGCGTTACGCCGGAAATTGATGGCGTACCTATTTCAACTGGCGATTGGGTTGGAGTATTTTACAATGATGGCGGGGTTTTGAAATGCGGAGGAAACATTCAATACACCGAAGGTGTTGCAAATGCTTTTTCTGCTTTTGGAAATGACCCTACTACATCTGAAAAAGATGGTTTTGACCCATTGGAGTCATTCCTGTGGCGTGCTCATGTCGGAGGAGATGACTTCTGGTGTGAAGCTGAATTAGATGGACCAGAAACATTTACTGTTTTTGGTTTTACTGAAGTTATCAGCTTGATGGGACCAACTTTTTCTATCGCAGCCAGTGCCGATCCTACATTAATATGCGGATCGGGCGCTGATGTTACATTAACCGGAACCCTACTTGCTGGTGACCCTGTTGATACGTGGGAGTGGTTTGACAACGGAACTAGCCTTGGAACTGGTGAAACTTTCGTCGTTTATGTTGACAAGACGACAAATTTAAAGTCGTAGCAACTTCAGGCTTATTGACTGCCGAAGCTTTGTTACAGTACAGGTTTCTAATCTTTCAGCCGGCGATGATGCAACACTTTGCGCCGTTCCAGGTTTAGAAATTCAACTCGATCCTGTCGTGCCAACACACCTCTCTTTATTATGGGCAACAAATGGCACAGGTACTTTCGACAATGCATTTATTGCAAATGCTGTTTATTATCCTAGCGAAGCTGACTTAGCAGGCGTTGAGCTCACTTTAACTGTTGTAACCTTAGAGTGTGGCGAGCTTACTGAATCAGTTACCTTTGATTTTCAGGCTTCTCCATCCATCAATATCATTCCTGATTATGATTTCGTTTGTTTTGACGAAAATTACGATTTTACCGGAAAGGTGGAAGCTGAAAATTATGATATGATTCAGTGGTTTACAACCAATGGAGGAGGTACTTATACGCCAAATGAAATCGTGCTGGAACCTACTTATAATCCTTCACCAACTGTTGACTTACCACAGCGCTATGTTATATTAGGAGTTTCTGCTTCAGCTATTGATCCTTGTGAGGTGGCTGACGAAGATTTTATGTACCTTTTCTTTGTAGAGCCAACAAATGTGTTTGCAGGAGACCCTGCTGAACTATGTGTAACAGCCGAAACTGCGACCTATACATTTGATAACGCTGTAGTTGAATTTGATAGTTGGTATCCACCAGATGAAGCTACATTCCCTTATTTTGATATTGACATTACAAGGGTAATACTATGGACATCCACAGGTGATGGTTCTTTTGATGATCCTGCCATTGCACAACCTACTTATTCTTTTGGTCCGAATGATCTTGAAAATTGCGGTTTGATTACCTTTACATTAACTGTTCATGTTGAGGAAGCTTGTGAGCAAGTTGTTTCAGTAACTTCAATTTTCCTTCAAGCAGAACCCTCAATTAATATCATTCCTGAGTCTTATACCATTTGCGAAGGCGAATGCATGAACTTTGAAGGGTTGGTAGAGGCTTCAAATTATAGTAGAATTCAGTGGTTTACAACTAATGGAGGTGGTGAATATGATGATGAAAATATTCTAGAACCGGAATATTGCCCAAGTCCCACTGTTGACTATCCTCAACAATGTATTACCTTAGGTGTAGCTGCAGAGGCAATTAATCCATGTATTGTTTCGGCAGAAGACTTTATGGAGTTATGCTTCCAGATGCTCCCAGTAGTTGTTGCTGGTGAAGATGCTACCGTATGTTCTAATGAGCTTTATACTACGAATCCAACTGTAGAAAATAGTAATGGACCATACCTTTGGACGGTAAATCCTGCTGATGCTGGTACATTCGCTGATGCTACAGCATTAGTAACTACCTTTAATCCAAGTCATTTATACGATGGGCAGACTGTTACCCTTACCTTAACTGTAGATCCTATTGAACCTTGCACTGATGGCGCATCAGGTTCAATGAATCTTTATATTGAGCATTCACCCTATGTTAATGCTGGACCAGACATGACTATCTGTTCAAATGGTACTGCCATAATTCAAGGTGAATGTCAAAATGTATCATTTACAATGTGGGCAACAACAGGAGATGGATATTTTGAATGTCCTGATTTTACCTGTCAGGAAGTTGAGTATTTCCCTGGCCCTGGCGATTTGGCTGCAGGATGTGTAACCCTTGTACTTATAGGCTATCCGCTTGAGCCATGTACCATGTATGTATTGGATAAAATGGTACTCTGTTTCGATCCTGAACCTATAGCAAGCGCTGGCCCCCGATATGACTATTTGTGAAGGCGATGGTGCCCAGTTAGAAGGAACCGGCGAGAATATTTGCAATATTCAGTGGGTAACAGTAGATGGAACAGGAGAATTTAATGATGAGACTATTTTAACCCCAGTATATACTCCTTCAGCTGCGGATGTGATATTGGGTGAAGTTCATCTTAAGATGATCGTTGCCGGATGCGGCACATGTAGCGAAACTGTTCTCGAGCCGGAAATGACCCTTACAATCCAAAGAACTCCACAAATTACATTGGGTCAGTATCCTACAATTTGCGAAGACGGTTCGATACTTCTTGATCAAACTGAAGTATTGTACTATACGTCTGTTGAATGGAGAACAGAAGGTGATGGTACTTTTGACGATGTTGGATCATTAACTGCAACATATACACCTGGCCCTGAAGATATTGCAAATAATCATGCTGTACTTTGCCTTACTGCATATCCTATAGGTCCATGCACCGAACCCGTTGAAGAATGTATTGAGATTGGTATTCAGCAATTGCCATATGTTAATATTATTCCTGAATCAGCAACTATTTGCGAAGGTGACGTTTTTGATTTTACCGATTTAGTTGAAGCTGGTAATTATGCTGCAATACAGTGGGCTACCACTACTGGTGGCGGAACCTTTACTCCTGGTGAAACCATTCTAGAGCCAACTTATCAGCCAAATGCTATAATTGATTGGCCACAAGGCTGTATAAAACTTATCATTCACGTTTCTCCGTTGGATCCTTGTACTATCACTGCAGTAGATTCTATGAACCTTTGCTTCCAGAAACCTGTTGTGGTTGATGCTGGCGATGATGCTACAATATGCGAAGATGGATCTTATACTCTAAACCCAACGATTGAAAATGGTGGTGATATTCTTTGGACAACAAGTGGCGATGGTACATTTGATGATCCTGGATTAGCTTCCGCAACATATACCCCAGGTCCCGAAGATATAGAATCAGGAAGTGTTGTTCTTACAATTGAGGTAGAGGGTCTTGCAACTTGTGACGATGTTTCTGATGAATTGACACTTTATATTCAATTATTACCAATAGCTAGCGCTGGAGAGGATCAAACTGTTTGCGAACAACTTTGTACACCTCCATGGACAAATACTCCTGTTCCTCTTGAAGGCGCTGTTCTAAATGCTTGTGGATCAGAATGGACAACCGCTGGCGACGGTACATTTAATGATGCTGGATCAGTTACCGCAACCTATACATTAGGTGATGGCGATATTGCTACTGGTCAAGTAATTCTGACACTCACAGCAATACCTTGTGATCCATGTACCGTTTCCGATTCTGATGATATCACTATTACAATTCAGCCTTTCCCAATTGCTGATGCAGGTCCGGATCAGACAATTTGCGAGGGTGAAATTGTACAACTTGATGGAGCAGCCCAAAATCATAGTGGCGTATTCTGGGATTATGCACTCCTTGGTGAAGGTGACGGCACTTTCAGTAATAAGCTTATCCTTAATCCTACATACACACCTGGTCCCGAAGATATTGAATTAGGTTATGTAGAACTTATTTTAGTAGCATTCCCCCCCATCGAACCATGTACTTATCCTGATGCTGATAATATGACAGTGTTCATTATTAAAAATCCAGTGGTTAGTGCCGGTCCTGATGCAACTATATGCGAAGGCGAATCATACGAGCTTATAGACGCTGTTGCTGAAAACTATGAAGAGATTCGTTGGACTGCCGATCCTGCTGATTTTGGTGAATTTGATGACCCGACGGTTGTTAATCCAACATTTACTCCATTCCCTGGCAAATCAGGTTTTGTTACATTAACTATTGAGGCAATTGGTAGTCCACAATGCGTAGGTGCTGTAATTACTGATGATATGACTCTGTTTGTTAATGATGAACCTAAGATCAGCTTTGGTTTCAATGGTATCGAAGCCGGTTGGAATGCCGAGTTTGAATACTGTTACGGAACCGAAATAGGAATAACTCTTTATGCTTATTACGGTGGTACAGCGCCATACACTGTTACCTATACCGTTAACAGCGGCCCTGAAATTGTTGTTACTGATTTGGAAATCGGCGACTATATTGCTACACCGCAAGTTTATGAGCCGGAGTATATGAAGTTGTAGTAACTGCTATCGAAGATGCAAACGGATGCTTTGCCGGTGAAGAGTTCCTCTCACGTTGTAAAGCTATTATAACAGTTTGGGAAGAAGTTACTTTAGTTTGTCCGGATAATATTATTGTTGATAATGATGAAGGGTTATGCGGCGCAGAAGTTGAATTTGAAGCTGTAGTTGCTGGTGAGCCCGAGCCAATCAACGTTACTTACGTATATAATGGCGAAGAGATTACTTCACCCTATTTCTTTGAAGTTGGTAGCCATACTGTATATGTAACAGTTGAAAATGAATGTGCTACATTAACTTGTACTTTTGAAGTTGTTGTTGAAGACATGGAAGAGCCTACTATTGATTGTGTGCTTGATCAGGATAGATTTACTGACCCAGGCGAATGTTTTTATACTGTAAATGGCGATGAATTTGATGCTGTTGCACTTGATAATTGCATAGGTGATGTAGAAATTATAAATAATATTAATGACCTTGCTACACTTGAAGGTTATCAATTTGAACCTGGTGATTATACAGTGATCTGGACAGCAACTGATGGAGCAGGAAATGTTGCAACGTGTACTTTCGATCTTACCGTTACTGATAATGAATTGCCTACAATTGAATGTCCGGATGATATAACTCTATCCAATGATGCTGGATTATGTGGAGCTTATATAGAAGATATTGGTTATCCAGTAATTGATGACAACTGCGGAGTTGTTACACCTACCAACAATGCTCCTGAAGATTTATTCTTCCCGGTAGGCGAAACCATTGTAACGTGGACAGTAACCGATATTCATGGTAATACAGCTACATGTACACAAATAGTTACCATTATAGATAATGAAGATCCAAGTATTACTTGTCCAAATATTATTGAGCAGTTAGCCGATGAGGGCGAATGCTTTGCTACAATAGACGATCTTGGCGAGCCTACTGTTGATGATAATTGTGAAGTAGAAGGTGTTACAAATGATGCTCCACCAACATTCCCAGTTGGTATAACAACAGTAACCTGGACAGTAACTGATATTCATGGTAATACAGCTACATGTACACAAATGGTTATCGTTATAGATACTGAACCGCCAACAATCGTATGTCCTGAAGATATAGCACAGTCAACCGATGCTGGCGTATGCTCTGCTACAGTTGATCTTGGCGAGCCTGTTGTTGACGATAATTGTGGAATAGCTGAGGTAACTAATGATGCTCCAGCCACATTCCCAGTTGGTGTATCAATTGTAACATGGACAGTAACTGATATTCATAATAACGTAGCTACATGTACACAAACAGTTACCATTACCGATGATGAACTGCCAACAATAGTATGCCCGGATGATATAGAAGAGCCAGTTGAAGAGGGCCAATGCTATGCTATAATAGAAATGCTTGAAAATCCTGTTGTTGATGATAATTGTGGTGTAGAATCCGTTATAAATAATGCTCCAACACCATTCCCAGTGGGTGTAACAATTGTAACATGGACAGTAACCGATGTTAATGGTAATATAGCTACATGTACACAAATAGTTACCATTACAGAAGATGAACCGCCAACAATCGTATGTCCTGAAGATATAGTACAAACAGCCGATGAGGGCGAATGCTTTGCCACAATAGCTGATCTTGGCGAGCTGTTGTTGATGATAATTGTGGAGTAGATGATGTAACTAATGACGCTCCAGACACATTCCCGGTTGGTGTAACCACAGTAACCTGGACGGTGAGTGATATTAATGGTAATATAGCTACATGTACACAAATAGTTACCGTTACCGATGATGAAGCTCCTACAATCGCATGTCCTGAAGATATAGTACAGACAGCCGATGCAGGTTTATGCTCTGCTACAATAGCTGATCTTGGCGAGCCTGTTGTTGATGATAATTGTGGAGTAGAAGTTGTTACAAATGATGCTCCAGAATCATTCCCGGTAGGCCAAACCATTGTAACTTGGACAGTAACTGATATTCATGGTAATACAGCTACATGTACACAAACAGTTACCGTTACCGATGATGAACCTCCAACAATAGTATGCCCGGACGATATTACAGTTCCTAATGATATTGGATATTGCGGAGCTTATGTACAAGATCTTGGCGTGCCACAAGTTGATGATAACTGCGGTGTTGAAGGATATACCAACAATGCTCCTCAAGCTTTCTACTTCCCAGTTGGTGTAAGCACAGTAACTTGGACAGTAACTGATATTTATGGAAATACCGCTTCTTGCGTCCAAACCATTACTGTTAATGATACTGAACCTCCAGTTATTACACTTATTGGCGATGATAATATAGAACTTTGCGAAGGCGATGAGTATGAAGATGCCGGCGCTGAAGCTATAGATAATTGCGATGGTAATATTACTGAAAATATTGTTGTTGTAAATCCTGTTGATACAAGTGTGCCTGGCGTTTATACCATTACTTATAATGTTAGTGACGCTGCCGGTAATGCTGCAGAAGAGGTAACACGCACAGTAACGGTTTATTCACAGCCGGTTGCTTTTGCTGGCGATGATATAACTATTTGCGAAACTGATAATTATACAACATCTTCAGCAACTGCTACTTATGCAAGCGGAGTATATTGGGAAACCAAGGGAGATGGATACTTTGAAAATGACAACGAATTAGAGACTGTATATTATCCTGGTGAAGCAGATTTAGAAGCTGGTTCTGTTGAGCTCTGTCTTACAGTTTATCCACTCTATCCATGTACAATAGCAGATGAAGATTGTATGATACTCTACTTTGATCCTGCGCCAACTGCTTTTGCTGGCGATGATGCAACGATTTGTGAAGGTGATGAATTTGAGCTTTCATCTGCTACTGCAGATAAATATAGCGCAGTGAAGTGGACTGGTGGAGATGGAGTATTTGTTCCATCAGATGATGTTCTTAACCCAACTTATCAACCAGGCGAAAATGATATCGCAGATGGTGAAGTAGGTTTATGCTTAACTGTATATGGTACTGGCGGTTGTATTAATAATGAGACTGAATCATGCCTTAATTTAGTAATTGTACCTAAGCCAGCAATTGATGTAGAGCCTGAGATCAAACTTGTTTGCAGTGATTACGATTTTGTTAATGAAGAATTCTTGCCAATACCGGTCAGCGCTAATGTTGAGAATGCCGTTAGCGTTCAGTGGTCAACTAACGGAGATGGTTACTTTGATGATCCAACAGCTGCTTCTACAAACTACAATATCGGAACAAACGACAACTGGGCTCAGATGATAACTTTGACAATCAAAGCATTTGGACCTGGCTCATGCGAATTTGTTGCCGAAGAAACTATTGAACTCTATATCCCAACACAGCTTATTCTTATTGACGATCCTACATGGTGGGGTATATCATCATTTGTAGATAAGAGCGCAACACCGTTACCTGAAGTAATGGAGCCTGCTGTTCTTTATCCGGGATCCGATGCTCTTGTAATTCTAGAGAATAAGGCCGGTAAATATTTCTGGCCCGAGCCGACACCACCAATTAACCAAATCGGTAATTGGGGGGGACCAATTGGTTATAAAGCTAAATTCAAGAAAGAAACCTGTATCCCAATTTATGGCGATGTAGTAACAGACTTAACCTTTGAAATTGGCGGACCTTTATTGTTTACTTACGTTCCAGTATTAACCAACGTAGTTACTCCAATAGCAGACTTGTTTGCTGGACATTTGGATGACATCTTGTTAATCTATGACTGGAATGAAGCAAACTATGGAACGAGTTTGTATTAACGGAGCTCACTGATCTAATACCAGGTAAGGCTTACTTGCTTGTAAGAAAAGTTGGATCTGCCCCCCCTACACTGTTACATTCCCTGAATTTGATCCTAATGCTGGACATTCTGCAAAAGTTGCAACAAAGAGTGTGATGTCATTTAGCTCTCCATGGAATGAAGTTATTAATACATCTCAAGTACACTTTATCCTGTTTGCCGATCAGGTTATTAACCAACTACAAGCTGGTGATGTCCTTGGCGTATTTAATTCATACGACCAGTGTGTTGGAGTTTCAGAATTCACATCTAGGGATAGCTTTATGAAGCTTCTGGCTATGGGAGATGATCCGTTGTCAGATAATATTGATGGCCTCCAGGTTGGTGAAAATATGACCTTCAAGTTATATCGTCAATCAACTGATGAGACATTCGATATTACTTTCACCTATGATACCGAGTATCCTAACTACGATAATACTTTCGAAGTAGTTGGCGTATCCTATGTAATTGGTATGAAATGACTGCTACATCAATTGGTGTTACACCAAATGATATGAGCGTTAGTATTTTCCCGAATCCTGCTAATGATGTACTAAATGTTGTTTCTGATTATACAATCAATAACATCACTCTGGTGAATTATGTAGGACAAACGGTTAATACCATCCCAGTTAATAGCAACACGTACACGATAAATGTTTCAAATTATGCACCCGGAATGTATTTCGTGCGCCTTGAAACTACAGAAGGTACCGTAATAACTAAGAGAGTAACTATCAACTAATCATTAAATTGAATTCTTGAAAAGGGGGCTGACATTAGTTTGCCCCCCCCTTTTTTTTATTAAATTATTTTCTGGAAAAGCAGTT
>JMBV01000628.1_pt1 | contig 9905 bp, 12 predicted proteins | sample 616531 | NCBI WGS metagenome assembly JMBV01 (sample SAMN02727904, study PRJNA239997) | anaerobic digester metagenome | biome: anaerobic digester; isolation source: mesophilic anaerobic digester inoculated with municipal waste water sludge... | place: Germany: Bielefeld University, CeBiTec ... | reverse complement strand
CAGGTTTAGATATTCGATCCTTTAGTTTTTTTGCGAGCTTCAATGATATCAGCTTTACTGATTTTCTTTATTTTTTTTCAGAGAGCAAATCATATTCGACTTTCGCTTTTTTTTGAAAGGTTTGGTAGTATTTTGTCGGTAACCTCATCCGAAGCATCCTTCAGAGCATACCATATACTTTGAACATCAATTTCCTTTAGTAACGCTTTTACTTTTGCATTTGATAGATTTTTAATCTCCTCTAATTCTGCTGCCTCTTCTTTGGTCTTTTCAATTGCTTTTTTTTAATCTTTTCGTTTGTGTTTTTTTTACCGCTTTACGAGTAACCTGTGTGATCTCTTTCCCCCCCAACTCTTCTGCTTTTGCAATTACTCTCTCCCCCCCATCGGTCATTTTACATTCCTCATCCACTCTTATTGCAAAGTCCGACAATACATTCATGAAATTAATAAAAGCTTCGTATGGAGAATTATATGGGTTGAAATACTTATGCACATCGCCGTCGGAGAACCACTTGGTGCACATATAGTAAAAATGGTCGCTATTCTGCAGTTTACACCAGTCGTTCAACAATTCCTGATCATTACAATATCTGATTTTAGGCTCCAACTCGTAGAGCTTGCTTATTGCCTCTTCCTGCATTTCGTTGCCTTGCCATGCTGTGAGATCTCGTTCATCATCGGCCAGGAGATGGGATAGGGGGGGACATGAATAGCTGATATTGGCTGTAGCTCTTTCTCCAACTCCTTAGGCGTAGCAAATTTAAGCTGTTTGGTGCTTAAAATTTTGGCTGGCAGAGCGGCCATAAAATCAAAAATGCCGGTTTCTCTCCATTGGTGTTCGCCAAAGGTTTCATAGTCAAGAAAAATGTTGACTACATCTTCATTTTTATCAAGGGCGGAGAGCCACTCTACAAACTTTTCCGCAGTGAGCGGCCATTCGTTCCAATCTTGGTTCGAAAACCTGTAAGCAATATCATCACTAAGATTAAAATTTCGCAGCAGAACTTTCAATTTAGGATTTCGTGCGTTGCAATACATGAAGTTAGGACTTTTCCAGCCTAGCACATGTTTTGCTCCTTCGGTAAGCATTAAATTATAGCCCATTTCATATACCATTTCGCCAATTTCATCCGAATAGATAAGCTCAGTATTACGAAAAGTTTGAGGTCGTATTCCAAATAGCGATTCAATCTTATCGCTATGTCGCTCCACCTGCTTATAAAAATCAGATTTCGACCATAATGACGCCAGAGAGTGAGCATAAGTTTCAGCAAGAAATTCTACGTTGCCCGTATCAGCCAGCTTTTTAAAACTGGTAATCACCTCGGGAGCATAAGCCTCAAACTGATCTAATGCATGTCCGGTGATAGAAAAAGTAACTTTAAAATCTTTACCGTATTTTTTTTGATCAGTTTTAACAACAGATCATTCATTGGCAAATAAGATTTTTGAGCAATGCGGCTCATTATGTGGCTATTTTCAAAATCATTATAATAATAATGATCATGGCCCATGTTAAAAAAAACGATAAGTCTTTAATCTGAAGGGTTGATGAACCTGAAAATAAAAACAGACTGATTTCATATTTTAAATTTATGTTTGTATTCTATTGATTTGTAATTATTTAAACAATGTTTGATAAACTTGAGTTACTTTATAAGCTGCATTATCCCATTTGAGGCTATCAACTTCATCTTTACCATATTTTTGAAACGTTTCCCTTAACGATTTATAATGCAAGAGAGCATAAATGGAATCCGCCAAGCCGTGTACATCCCAGAAATCAACTTTCAAGGCATGTTTTAAAATCTCGCTACTCCCGATTGTTTCGATATTACTACAGGTACATTGGAGCGCATAGCTTCCAGTGGCACTATTCCGAAAGGTTCGGATACCGAAGGCATAACAAAGACATCGCTAAGTAAAAACATCTTATCTACATCAGCTCCTTTAAGAAATCCTGTAAAATGGAAACGTGTGCCTATTTTCAACTTTGCTACCCGCCGTATCATTTTATTCATCAAATCACCCGATCCGGCCATTACAAATCTAACATTAGGATCGTGCTGGAGGATTATGCTTGCAGCTTCAATAAAATATTCCGGCCCTTTTTGAAAAGTGAGCCTACCAAGGAAGGTTACCACTTTTTCTTTTACGTGACGTTTTACTTCTTCAACCTCTTTGTCAGTGGGTTCTACTGCATTATGAACGGTATATACTTTATCGGGGGGGTTAATTCCGTATTTCTCTATTACTGTTGCCCGTGTTAGGTTGCTGACAGTAATAACCCTATCGGCTTCTTCCATGCCACGTCGTTCAATATCATAAACGTTAGGATTTATGTTGACGCCCGAGCGATCGAATTCCGTAGCGTGCATGTGTACTACAAGAGGTTTACCGCTCATCTTTTTTTTGCTGTTATTCCGGCCGAGTATGTGAGCCAGTCGTGCGCATGTATGACGTCGAAGTCCATTTTTGCAGCAATACCGGCAGCTACTAACGCATAACGCGATACTTCAGCCATAAGATCAGTACCATATTTACCTGTAAACTCAAATTTGGCGGCAGTAACTTTTTTTCTAGCGAGGAGCCTTCGAATTGACTCTCTTGGGCAATACGCGCAAACTCTTGAGGACTGACGTAAGGGATAAGGTTAGACCCTATTTCAAGATAGGTAATTTTTTTTCCAAAATTCTTGATAAATCTCCTCGGTCGAGTCAACAATAATATCGCTGGCATTTACCAATCTTATTGCCGACTGATCTTCATCGCCATATGCTTTCGGCACAACAAAGATGGTTTCAACATTATGATTGGCTAGTCCTTTGGTTAAGCCATAACAAGCAGTGCCTAATCCTCCGGAGATATGTGGAGGGAACTCCCATCCAAACATTAATACTTTCATGTATCCTAATTATACTTTTTAATCCTAATTGTGATTATTCAAACTTATTTAACATTTCATTTATCCTCAACAGCTCAGCTACTGCTACTGCCATTGATGTAGCTCCGGCTGGATTATGAGGTGGATCACCGTCATAAATTTCGGGCATTGTACCAATACCATAATTTTGAATATCAGGCTCGAAACCTTTATAAAGGTTTTATTACCTGAAATCCGCCTGTTTTGTACACTTTCAAATATGCTTCGGCATAATGGCCAGAAAACCAGGAAACTACTGATCCTTGATGATAAGCTTCATCACGCTCTTGAGCATTGCCACGATAAACCCCCCTTATATTTAAATGCATGGGTGATAATGTCCTCAAGCCTTTTGGTGTTAGCAGCTCACGATCAATGATATCAAGTATTTTCTTTTGTTGTAAATCATCCAATGGCGAGTAGGGCATAGAAACGGCAAGAAGCTGGTTGGGTCTTACCGACCAATCTTTAAAGCTATCGTTAATGTAATCGGCAAGATGTCCTTTTCATTACTCCAAAATCCTTGACAAAAGCTTTTTTTGATACTTTCAGCCACACTTTTCCACTGTTTGCTAAATATTGTGTCTTTAGCTGCTTTTGCTAGATCAAGGCTGAACATAATTGCATTGTACCATAATGCATTCACCTCTACCGGCATTCCAATACGCGGTGTTACTGGTTTACCATCAATGTAAGCATTCATCCAGGTAAGAGCAACTCCGGATTGACCGGCAAACAGCAATCCGTTTTGCTGCATTTTAATATTATAGTCAGTACCTTCTCTGTAAGAATTTAGTATGAGCTTAATTATTCTATTATAATCAGTCCATATCTTAGTTTTTTTTCTCCTGTTTTTTTTCTACATATTTCTGCAAAGCCCAAAAGAACCAAAGTTGTGTATCCACAGAGTCGTAGGTGATTTTATGGTTGAGGATAGCATTATGAAAAAAACGCCCCTTTCATGTTGGCAATCATTGAATTGATAACCTCAATAAATGTATTGGTTTCGCCTTGCGTAAGTAACAACCCCGGTAATGCCATAAAAGTATCCCGACCGATACTTCCATACCAAGGATATCCGGCAATAATATCAACTTTTTTTTATTCTGTTTCACCACAAACTGCTGTGCCGAGTTGATGAGGCAGTTTTCAAATGAGTTTCGCGGTCTTCGTTTTTTTTAGCCTCCGCCAAAAATCTTTGTTTCATCCCCCCCGAAGGATTTACTTCTGTGGTGCTTGCTACTACAATAATTGATTCTCCTTTTTTTTATTTGCACCTCAAAAAAAACCAGGAACATATAAATCCTCTAAAGGATCATATCCTCTTAATTCTTCGTGGGTGTACTTAATGTTATAATACCAGTCAGGGACGTGTGTGTATTCAGGTTTTCGAAAACTGCAAGTAAAGTGGCGAATAACCTTCGTACATCACTATCTTAATTCCATTTGGTACTGGTTCATATCTCTTATTGGCATCATGATTTGCTTTAGACAACTGATGAATATTTCGAAATGCAAGAAAAGGCTTGAACTGAAGCTTTGTCTCCGAATGTGCGTCAACGAGCGTATATTTTATAATAATCTGGTTTTCGTGTGAAGAAAAGAGCTGCTCTTTTTCCAGAACGACGCCACCAACACGATAGGTAATTTTTGGAGTAGGATCAAGCTCAAAATTTCTTACATATTTATGACCTTTAGGCGAATATACACCATTTTGATACTTATGAATACCAAGGTTAAAGCTGGCATCATGTTGTATTACCGTTTCATGTAACATTGAAAGAAGAACATGAGGATCGTTGCCAAACTGTGGCTGCGGAATGATAAGTAATCCATGATACTTCCTTGTATTACAATTAACAATAGTTGTTGAGGAGTAAGCTCCAGCACGGTTAGATCGAAGAAGTTCGCGATTTAAAGAATATTCTAAATTTATTAGTTGTGTTTTGTCAAACTTAATGTAAGCCATGTTACGTATTATCTTGAGTATTAATTTTAATGTTAAACTTTTTAATCAACTGCAAAATACACATTAATACCTTAATAGCTCCCACAAACATAATATTAACCCATATCAACAAATAGAATAACGGGGTGAAGTGATTGATTTTAAAAATGTAATCTAATTTTGATGCTTATTCAATACAATTTTATTGTGCTGAGTAATAAAACACTTAATCGTTTAAGCGCTATCAAAAACTTAATCCGTAATTAATGAATTAATCAGAATATTGTAACATTCTAAATTATTGGGAGAATCATTAAAATAAGCATATCTTCCGAAAGTTATAATTTCGCATTCTTAATCATCAAAATCAATATGATACATTGACCACTCTAAATCACAATTCTGACGATCAATCCAAAGAGATTATTCAATTAAAAGAAGAACTATCGCAATTGCAAGAGTCGTTAAGGCTTGCGCAAAAGCATATTTCCGAAATTGAACAGTCATCCGAAAATATTCATCTTGCAATCATAAATATTTGCCGAACGGAGCATTAGGCTATCTTAATCCTTATGCATCATCGCTTTTTGGATATAAAAGAGATGAAGATTTTATTACTAAACTTTATGATATTATTTTGCCTTTTGACGATCAGTTGCCCGTTGATTTCCACATTAGGGTAGCTCGACTTATCAGCCGAGGCGATAGTTTTTTTCAGGCACGAAACAAAAATTTTAACCCCCCCCGAAAAGAAAGCGATCTGGATAACTTGGACAGTCCAATTGCTTTACAATGAAACTTTTGATTTTAATGGATTAGTTGCAATGGGCAGCGATATCACCAGTTTAAAACAATCGGAAAATGCGCTGCGCCAAAATGAATTCGTGTTAAAAAAAAGGCTCACGAGGTTTCAAAAACAGGTAGCTGGGTGTGGGATCCCGACACAAATACCGTTAAAGGTTCGGAATTGTTTTTCAAAATTTTTGGAGCGCCGCCAACTCAAAATTATCAGAAGATGATGAAAGACCTCAAAAAAAATCATTCTTCCTGAATATTTTGATTTTATCAAAACGAAAATAAACAGAGCGCTAACCCGTGGTACTACCGAATCGTACACCTATAAAATATTACACCCCTCAGGCAATATACGTTGGATAATCGAAGAGGTGTGTCTTCTTGGTAGCGATGAAGAAAATGGAGACAGAATAGTTGGCACGGTCAGAGATATTACTGATCAGATGACGGCAGAAGAGAAACTTCGTGAAAATCTGCTTATCGTATCTTCCTCGAGCGAATTGATGTCGCTCATATCCCCCCCCGACTATCGCTACATTAATGTTAATCAGGCCTTTCTTGATGCTTATGGTAAAACAATATCGCAGGTTGAAGGGCATACGATAGCGGAGATTTTTGGAGAAGAGATTTTTCAAAATCTTATGAAATCCAAGATAGACAGGTGTATGTTGGGCGAAAGTATCTCAGAACAAAACTGGACTAAATTTACTGATGGCAGCAAACGATACATGGATGCAAAATTTAATCCGGTACGGGAGATTGATGGTATGATCTCGGGTGTAACTGTTAGTACGCGCGACATTACCGATCTTATTACAACACAAGAGCAGCTAAGGATATTTAGATTGTTTGCTGAAGAATCGGGCGTAGGCTTTGGCATGGCAAACTTGGATGGTAAGATTACTTATGTCAATTCCACGCTATGCCGTCTGGCTGGGTTTAATAAGCCTAACGATCTTATCGGAAAAAGTATTTATGAAACCTATTTAAAAAAATATTATAACCTTGTAAAAAAAATGAGATTATTCCCACAATAAAACATGAAGGTCACTGGACTGGCGAGATTGAGATGTTACGCCATGATGGGGGGGAGGAAGCCTATACCATTCAGAATTTTTCCTCATTCGCAACGAAAAAGAAGAGCCGGTATCCTACGCATTGAGTGTTACTAATATTACTAAACGAAAAATTGCCGAGCAAGCTTTGCTGCAAAGTGAATCCAATTTCAGAACAATATTCAACAATGCTGCAATAGGCATTAATGTAATTGATAAAAGTGGTAAGTTTTTGCAGGTTAACCATGCTATGGTTGATATGTTAGGCTATACGGAGAACGAACTGCTAAAAATGAAAATTGAAGATATCACTTTTCCGGAAGATATAGTTTTGAGCATTAACTTATTGAGAGCACTTTTTGATGGAAAAATGAACATTACCGACTTGATAAAAGATATATCCGCAAGGATGGCTCTATCTTTGGGCAGATGTTTTGGTAACACTTTTTTTGATATTGTTAAACAAAAGCGTTATGCTATCGAAACAATCATTGACATTACCGAATCTAAAACGCTTCAACAACAACTTGAGCAATCACGCGAAGAGGCTATAAGGGCTAATATGGCCAAATCGGAGTTTTTGGCAAATATGAGTCATGAAATCAGAACTCCGCTTAATGCCGTTATCGGCTTCACTGAACTGCTTGAAAATCTCGTAACTGATAAAAAGAAAATTAGCTACCTCGACTCGATTAAATCGGGAGGTAAAAACCTGTTGTTACTCATAAATGACATTCTTGATCTGTCAAAAATTGAAGTCGGGAAATACAATATCAAATTTGAGCCAGTCAACCCCCCCTTTTCGCTTATTAATGAGATAAGACAAATTTTCTCTTTAAAGATCAAAGAGAAAAATCTCGATTTCATTGTTGATGTTGACCCCGGCATACCTTCAAGTCTTGAGTTGGACGAGATAAGAATCAGGCAAGTCCTTTTCAACCTGATTGGCAATGCATTAAAATTTACTGAATCGGGCTATGTAAAATTCTCAGTAAAAAAAACTTGCTGATTCGGTTAGCAATAACAAGATTGACTTAGAATTTTCGGTAGAGGATACTGGTATTGGGATTCCAGAGGATCAGCATCATGTAATATTTGACGCCTTCCAGCAACAATTTGGGCTTAATACCCGAAAATACGGCGGGACAGGCCTTGGCCTTACTATTAGCAAAAGATTGGTGGAAATGATGGGCGGAACCATCTGGCTTGAAAGCGTAGTGGGTAAGGGGTCAAAATTTACATTTACACTACATGACGTTACAATTGATACAGAGATAAAACAAACAGAAAAAAAAGACCTGTTTACCCCCAAAGAGATAAGGTTTGAACCAAAAGAGATTTTAATCGTTGATGATGTGGAATCGAACCGTAACCTGATAAAAGAGAATCTGATAATGCTTGGATTTAGCGTATTAGAAGCTGAAAATGGGAGCAAAGCAGTGCAAATGACATCGAAATATAAACCCGACCTGATCTTTATGGACATAAGAATGCCCGTGATGGATGGCTTTGAAGCTGCTAAAATCATAAAATCAAATCCCGATTTAAATAAGGTACGGATCGTTGCTTTAACAGCCTCAATGCGAAATGAAACAAAGAGAATGACTATAATCTTTATTTCGATGGCTACATGCAAAACCGATATCAAGAACAGATTTGTTCTTTGAGTTAATGCGTTTTATTCCTTACGAAAAAGTAACACTGCAAGAAAAAGAATCCGATATCGGGCTACCAAAAATAAAGCCTGACTTAAAAATAACGATTACCTCAGAGAAAGCCAACGAGTTAATACATTCTATTGATAATCAACTTTTACCCAAATGGAAAAAAAGCTTTCCGGCATCAACTTTCGGATGATATGCTCGACTTTGCTCAGTTGGTCATTCAAACAGGTAAACACCTTGAAATAAATGAGTTAGAAGATTTTGGAACAGGCTTTTTAACCGCTCTTGACAATTTTGAAATTAATACAATGGAAAGCTATTTAAAGTCCTTTCCGCAATTTATCGAACAACTAAAACACCAGTTGCAATCTATTGGTTAATTTCCTGTTCTAACCAAAATATTATTTTTGAATAAATAATTCCACAACATCCGATGCCACAGAACCCAAAGATACTGTTAGTTGATGATAATGCTGAAACATTAAGGTTGCAGCAGAGATATTACGAAATCACGGCTATAACGTCTCGTTTGCTCAGGATGGGAGTGAGGCTTTGGCAAAGAAAAAAAGATTTTGACCTCATTGTACTTGATATTATGATGTCGGGGATGGATGGATTTCAGGTTTGTACACTTTTAAAAAAACAATCCGCAAACCAACAATATACCTATTATTTTCTTACAGGCCGTACTGATTCCGAAAGCGTGTTGCAAACATTCAATGCAGGGGGGGAGCAGATTATGTTACAAAGCCATTCAATAGCTTGGAACTACTTTCGCGTGTGGAGGCGCACATCAAGATCAAGAATAATCGTGAAAAACTTGAAACTCTCAATGCGCAACTAATCGAAGCAAATGAAGTTAAGGATAAGATGTTTTCAATAATAAGCCACGATCTTTTAGGACCATTGGGTAATATTAAAGAGTCAATAGAACTGATAGCTACGGATCAGATAGAGATGGAACGTCAGGACCTTATTAACTTTGTTAAAGCAATGCGGGCAACAACCAGAAACACTTACGATCTATTAGAAAATTTACTTTATTGGGCAAGAAACCAACAGGGAAAGATGATTTATCGCTACAAACAATTGAATCTCAACCACCTTGTTAATGAAAATCTAATTTTATTCGATTCAATGGCTCAAAGCAAAAATATCAAATTAAAATCAAACATTAAAGGTGAATTTTCTGTTTACGCAGACCGCGATTCGATAAAGACGATACTCCGAAATTTAATTTCAAATGCGTTAAAGTTTACCAATCCAGATGGTACAATCACTATTGACGTAAAGTCTTATGAAAATGATTTATTGAAATATCAGTGGCTGATGATGGGATAGGTATGGACGAGGAGACTTGTTCAAGAATATTTAGTAAGTTTAAAAAACGAGTCGAGGTGGGGAACCAAAGGTGAGAAAGGGATTGGGCTTGGTCTGGTTATTGCACGTGAGTTTGTTGAAAAACATAATGGAAAAATTTGGGTAAAGAGCAAATTAGGAGAGGGGGGGAGTACTTTT
>JMBV01000627.1_pt1 | contig 9908 bp, 13 predicted proteins | sample 616531 | NCBI WGS metagenome assembly JMBV01 (sample SAMN02727904, study PRJNA239997) | anaerobic digester metagenome | biome: anaerobic digester; isolation source: mesophilic anaerobic digester inoculated with municipal waste water sludge... | place: Germany: Bielefeld University, CeBiTec ... | reverse complement strand
GGCTGCCAGTAACTTTTTCTGAAGCTCCTTCCACCATGCGGCTATCTTGATATTTTAATTTCCCATGTAAATTGTTTACGGCAAATCCTGTGGACAGGAAATAGTTGTCGGCAAGGGTAAAGTCGCCAATCAATCCCCAGTTGTAGCCTATACCCCCCCGTCTTTTTTCCATAACCATTCGAACTGGTTGAGAGCCAACCAACATTTGGAGAAATCTTAAGGCCAAATTTAAAAGGTTCATCTGCGCAAAAACAGCGCTTGATGAGATTAGTAAAACTAATAACGTTGTTAAGTAAATTCTTTTCATGATTAAATATTTTTTTTCAGCAAAAATAGATAACTTTCTTATAAATGCTTTTGGTGTTATATTGAAAACGACAAATTTGTCGTTTATAGTGAATTAAACTGGTCAAAATCTAAGCCATGAAAAAAAATACTTTTTGTTTTATTGTTGACATTGTCGGCAAGTTTGGCTTTTGGTCAATTTACTCTTGGCCCAAAAATCGGTTATACAACCTCTAAACTTTCAACCGAATTGGAAGATATTCATTCCAGTATTAAAGAAGATTTTGATTTTGGTCTTTTCATGCGTATAGGTAGAAGGTTCATCTGCAACCTGAGATTATCTGGACAAGTAAAGGCGCCCACCTCGAACGTACTGAGAATTCCAATTTAAAAGCCATCAATCAGGAAATTAATTTGAAAACTATTGACATACCATTGCATCTTGGTTTTCGCCTTGTAAACTTTGGTGTTGGTAATATTAGATTTTTGTTTGGCCCGAATGCCTCGATTGTAGTTGATAAAACGGTTTCGATACAAGAAAAAGAAGAGTATATCAATCCCATAAAAACCGCTGATATTAAGGATCTGATTTGGGCAGTTAACGTTGGCGGCGGGATAGATTTATTTATGTTTACAATAGATGTAAAAGCTCAGTTCGGGATCAATGATATTGTAGAACAGGCAGATAATATTGACTTTCATGCAAAAACCAATCTTTTTATTGTCTCCTTGGGCTGGAAGATTTTTTTAACAACAATTAGCAATGTGCAATTAGCAATTAGCAATTAACAATTAGCAATTAGTAAATCGCTTTTGTTTTAGATGCTTGTAATTTTACTTTTTTTGATAATGCGAAATCCTAATAAACTATTATTGTTTTCTGTTTTTATTCTTGTAGTAATAATCATATCGGCTTGTACCGGCAGAAAAACACGTGATTTGCATGTCAACTTGAAAGGTGTTGAAATAGAGCCGATAAAAATTAAAAGGTACGAAAAAGCGTTATTTAACATTCCCCCAGAAGTTCTCAAACCGGAATTAAAAAAAAGATTTCAACCGTTTATCCCGTATTTCTTGATTATGACCTTGATGATACGCTTATTATAATACAGTTACATAGGTTTATTACCGAACCAGTGAATAGGGAGCTTTATCAGTTTACTACGGATAGATACCCCCGAGCTTAATTTTTAGAAAACGATTTTCAATTGGCGTTCAGATATTTTAAATATTATTACCCTGATAAACCACTTCCCAATATTACAACCTATGTTTCCGGATTATTATATGAGCTTCCTATTCAATTCTTTGGTAATGAGATGGTCATTGCACTTGATATGTACCTTGGAGATGATGTAGAGCATTACCGGCGTTTTCGATTCCCACTCTATAAAATTGAACGTATGAATTCAGATTATATCGTAAGAGACGGATTATGATTTTATTATCTTCATTTCTTAAAAAGCCCGGAAGTAATATGCTTGAAAAGATGATAAGTAATGGTAAACATCTCTACTTCGTTGATGCTATGCTTCCTGATGTGCCTGATTACATTAAGATTGGTTATCCGCCCGAAAAACTTGAATGGTGCATAGCTAACGAAAGTAACATTTGGGCATTTATAATTCAAAATGAATTGCTTTATAGTGGTGAAGCCGGTACATTACGTAAGTTTTTGCTGACGGGCCATTTACTAATCAATTCGGACAACAATCTCCTGCAAGGGTGGGCGAATGGATAGGCTGGCTAATTGTAAGAAGTTATATGAATAAAACAGGGAGATATCGCTCAATGAATTGTTGGATAATGATGATTTCCAGATGATTTTTAATAATTCCGGATACCGGCCGGCGAAGTAGAATTTCAAAACTAAATTAATTAACAGAAAGTTCTTTTGCGTAAAGCAAATGGCTTTATTGGGCTAATCCCGATTTAGTGTTTGTTTAGCACAATTCTTATCATGTTGACTTTAAAACTTAATCTGGTTTATTGATGAATTGATTTATTTTTGGCAAAATATTCAGAAATACTTTTGCAAATATCCATCCGAGAAAAGCGCCTAATAAACTACCAGCTAAAACGTCACCAGGATAATGCACTCCGAGATAGATACGAGAATAACAAATCGTTGAAACCCATAGTATCAATGCGGCAGGAAAAAAATTTCCAATAACTTTTTAAAAATGGTATGATAAAAAAAATACAAGAGCAAAAAAAATTTGTAGCATGCGAGGAGGGGGGGAAACTATATTTTCCACCACATTTTCCGTAAACGGTATGCACCTGCATTTGAAGTATAGGATCATGACAGGGACGAAATCGTTGCACAAGATTTTTTTATTAGAACACTTGACTGATCGCTGCAAGTAATAAGGATAGCTACTGCCAACAAAATCCATAAGGTATTGATTTTGTATTTTTTTAATAAATAAAAAAAAGAAAAAAAAGATAAAGCGGAATCCAGATTAATTTATCGCTAACCCAAAACATGATCAGATCAAAAAAAACCATTATTCAGTCCGTTCAGGATAAGAAATAAGTTGCGGTCAACATTAATCAGCCAATCAATCATAAGTAGTTATGATTTATGTTTATTAAGAATTTAACTCCTTCCAAATCATGTCTTTTAGTTTCATTAATCCTTTTGTGTGATTGAGGATATGAAGACGTAAGGCATTGGAGGTAGGTTTTTTTTAATTTCATCTATCAATTCCTCATCTAACAGGTCAGATTTTGAGATGGCGAGGATATGCGACTTATCTAACAGCTCAGGGTTGTATTGCTTTAGTTCGTTCAGCAATATTTTATACTCCTCTTTTATGTTTTTTTTGAGTCGGCTGGTATGACAAAAAGCAGGATTGAGTTTCGTTCAATATGTCGTAAAAACCTTAAACCAAGCCCTTTTCCTTCGTGAGCGCCTTGTATTATCCCAGGAATGTCGGCCATTACAAACGACTGGTGATCGCGGTAACCAACCATTCCAAGATTTGGCTTAAGGGTTGTGAACGGATAATCCGCAATTTCTGGTTTGGCTGCTGAAATAGCGGCAAGCAATGTAGATTTTCCTGCATTGGGAAATCCTACTAAGCCAACATCAGCTAAAAGTTTTAATTCGAGAATTTTCCATTCTTCTTTTCCAGCTTCGCCCGGTTGGGCATATCGCGGAGCTTGGTTGGTTGCCGATTTAAAATGATCGTTTCCTAATCCGCCTCTACCCCCCCCGTAAAGTAGCACTTTCTCTTCATCCTGCTGAGTGATTTCGAATTCAATCTCACCGGTATCGGCATTGCGGGCCACGGTGCCTAATGGCACTTCAAGGATTACGTCTTTTCCTGATGCGCCGCTCTTTAGTTGGGAGCCGCCATCTCCCCCCCCACGTCCGGCTCTTACATGTTTAGTGTATTTAAGGTGTAGTAATGTCCATAATTGTTGATTACCCCCCCTCAGGATGATGTGCCCGCCACGCCCTCCATCCCCCCCACCGTCAGGGCCGCCACGCGGATTCAGACGCGATCGGTGAAAATGAGCTGAGCCCTTGCCACCATGACCGGAACGACAAAAAAAATCTTTACATAATCAACAAAGTTGGATGAACTCATTATTTATCAATAATTTTGTAAATATCCGGATAGTTACGACCGAAACCATCATAATCTAAGCCGTATCCCACAATAAAATCATTTGGAATCTCTATGCCTATATAGTCAATCTTGAAATCCTTTTGAAAAGCTTTGGGCTTGAAGAGGAGCGTTGCAAGATACACCTCTGCAGCCTCAAGTTTATATAGCTTGTTAATGGCTTCAGCCATAGTTAATCCAGTATCAATGATATCTTCTACAATAACGATCGTCCGGCCATGTAGTATTTCATCCAGCCCGATAAGTTCACGGACGATATTGGTTGTTTTAGTTCCGGAATAACTCGAAAGCTTAACAAACGACACCTGACAATCTATTTTAATTCGTTTTAAAAGATCGGCAGCAAAATGAAAGCGCCATTTAACACTACAAGAAAAGTGGATTTTTACCATCAAGGTCAACGGAAATTCTATCGGCAAGTCTTTCAACAGCTTTTTGAATAGTTTCGGATGAGATAAAAAGTTCAAAACTTTTATCATTAACGTTTATTGTTGGTAAATTCTGGCTCATGTTTACTATTTTTAGGCAAAGATACTCTGATATATGTATGCCGGTTTTAAAAAAAATGTAAAGATTATCTTTAATCTTATTATGATCAAGATCAAAAAAAATGAAAATACTACTGTTTTACGAAAACCTTTTCTTGACAATGGAGCGATAATAAACATTGCAGATTCCGGAATCTCATTTGATGATGTAGATGCTGAAGCGGTTGTAACTCCTTCTTTTTTTTAGTAGAGCAATGGTAATGCGGACAAACACGAATTAAATCATTAGAAAGCCTATTAGGTTAAACCAATGTTTTTATTAAGTCAATTTGGGTTTTGCATCTGTTTACTGCAACTCTTATTGTGTTGATTATAAATGTTTGATCATTGAAGGATTTTCAACTATTTGATCCGTGTTTTATAATGTTGTTTATCTCTTTAAACCTCCTTGATTATTAATTTACATTAAATTTGTCCACTGACTTAATATTTAAATTATCATTTTAAATGAGGCCAAAAGTAAGTATCATTATGGGCAGCTCTTCCGACCTTCCTGTTATGGAAGCTGCGGCCAAACTCCTTAACGAGTTTAGAATTCCTTTTGAAATCAATGCTTTATCAGCACATCGCACTCCCGAAGAAGTTGAATCATTTGCTCGTTCGGCATACGATCGGGGGGGTTAGAGTAATAATTGCCGGTGCGGGGATGGCAGCACACCTTCCGGGTGTAATAGCTGCAATGACGGCCATTCCAGTTATTGGAGTGCCGGTGAAATCATCACTTGAAGGGCTTGATGCTCTTTTGTCTATTGTTCAGATGCCAACGGGGGGGATTCCTGTAGCAACAGTAGCAATTAACGGCGCAGGAAACGCAGCAATTCTTGCAGCACAAATTCTATCAATATCCGATAAAGAGTTATATAATAGATTGGTTGAATACAAAGAAAAGCTGAAAGATAAAGTGATCAAAGCCAATGACGATCTATCTAATATTAAATACGAGTTTAAAGTATAAATCTGTTTTAATCAGATTATCAATGATTTATAAGGAAGAAATCGCATTTAAAATGGCCGAACTGCTTTTAAAAATTAAGGCAGTAAAGATTAATGTAGATAATCCGTTTACCTGGGCTTCCGGACTCAGATCGCCAATATATTGCGATAATAGGATTACCCTTTCTTATCATACAATCCGAACTTTTATAAGGCAACAATTCAGCGCAATAATAAAAGAGGAGTTTGGTAATATTAATCTCATTGCCGGCGTGGCAACCGCAGGGATACCTCATGGAGTACTGGTGGCGGAAAATTTAGGACTACCTTTTGCTTACGTCAGAAGCAGTAAAAAGATCATGGGCTGGGCAATGAAATTGAAGGGATAATAGAAACAGGGCAAAGCGTGATTATGATCGAAGACCTTATCTCGACCGGCGGTAGCAGCCTTAATGCAGTAAATGTAGTTAAAGAAAAGGAGGGATGGTAAAAGGATTGTTAGCAATTTTTTTCTTATGGTTTTCAAAGCGCTGAAGAGAAATTTGTAGCAGCCGATTGTAAAATGTTCACTTTAACGGATTATCCGTCACTTTTAGAGTTTGCTCTGGAAAATGATTATATTCGCAAAACCGACTTTCCGATACTTAAAAAAAATGGAGGGAAGATCCTGAAAATTGGTATTTGGAAATAAAAAAACTAAATTAAAAGTGAATTTTATAGCTGACAATATAAGTCTTGATGTTTCAAAGAGAGTATTGATAATTTTTTTTAAGGACATAAATGCTCTTAAACTTATTATGCCCGCCGGAGTAGAGCAATGGCAAGCTGAAGGGGATAAATGCTCGATTTTTATAAAAATCTTGGAAATTTAAAAATGAAAAGGAGTTTTGATATTCCTGTTTCAGAATATGCATACAGATCAACAGCAGACTCGAAAGTGGACTTTACTCTTTTATTTCATTTAACGAAAATGGACAAAACAAATCAACGGGCTATTTTGAGTTGCAAGCTCAGGTCAATCCATTTATGAAAATGATGTTGGAGCGCCCTGTAACAAATTTTGTAAATCTACTTACCCAGAATCTGCACAACCACTTTAAAATAAATGTTTTTCATTTTGAGATATGAATTAATAATACAATCATAACATATTAATAGTGAATATATTAAGGTTTCTTCTTTACCCATTTGGCTTGATTTACGGCATCTTGTTGATGCTTCGCAACAAGATGTACGATTGGGGGGGTATTTTTTAAAGCAACCAGTTTTGACATACCCATAATTTCGGTTGGCAACCTTTCGGTTGGTGGAACAGGTAAAACACCGCATGTTGAGTACCTGATACGTTTGTTAAGTGATGAGTATAAAATAGCAGTGCTTAGTCGGGGGGGTTATAAACGCAAAACTAAAGGCTTTAAAATTGCCGATGACAATTCAACCGTAGCTGATATCGGAGATGAAGCGCTTCAGATCAACAAAAAGTTTAAAAATATCCTGGTAGCAGTAGATGAAAATAGGGTGAATGGTATTCGTAAAATCAAAAAAAACAGTATCCTAACATTGAGGTTATCATCCTCGACGATGCTTATCAGCATAGGTCTGTTAAGCCTGGTTTGTCTATTCTTTTAACCGATTTTCATAAACTCTATACTTCAGATTACATTTTACCGGTTGGGAAATTACGCGAGTTCAGAGCAGGAGCTTCACGCGCTGACATTATAATAGTTACTAAAACAATGAGGCCTCTTTCTCCAATTTTGGCCAGAGATTTAAACGATACTATAAAACCATTATCACATCAACAATTATTCTACTCTTATATCAATTACTTACCGCTTCGGCCAACAACCTTAACTGATAAAAATCAGTTAGCACATAAAATCAGTTCGGTGTTGATCTTTGCCGGAATTGAGAATATTTATCCATTGCTCGATCACGTTTCAAGAATGGTAAATTACATGGAGTATTTGAAGTTCAGCGATCATCACTTATATTCGGAAAGAGACCTGAATCTGATAAGAGAAAATTTGATAACCTGCTGGGAAAAGATAAAATAATTATAACTACCGAAAAGATATAGTTAGGTTGATCTGCCCTCAGGTACCGGCTCAACTTGCTGATGTGCCCCCCCTATTTTATTTACCTATTGAAATAAAAATACATAACGAATACAGCAAAGAATTCAATAATAAAATTAAAGATTATGTACGAAAAATAGAAAAGACACGACTATTCATTGAGAATATGATTGGCATAAAGCCAGAAATCGGTATTGTATTAGGAACTGGTCTTGGAAATTTCACAAACAAGATGGAAATTATAAAATCTATTCCTTACAATACAATTCCAAATTTTCCTCTTTCCACAGTACAGGGACATCGGGGACAATTGATTTTAGGTAAAATTGGAGGCAAAATCTGTATTGCCCTTCAAGGTAGATTTCATTATTATGAGGGTTATTCCATGCAAGAGGTAACTTTTCCGATACGTGTAATAGCAAGGCTTGGCATCAAATATCTGTTCCTTTCTAATGCCAGTGGCGGAACCAATCCCGACTACGAAGTTGGCGACATAATGATAATTGAAGACCACATCAATTTAACAGGTCAAAACCCATTGATAGGACCAAATGACGATCGTTTAGGTCCTCGTTTTCCCGACATGAGCGAGGTATATGATAAAAAGCTGATTGCTTTAGCTAAATCCATTGCAACAGATTATAAGATCACAGTGCAATGTGGGGGGGTTTATGCTGCTGTAACCGGGCCTAATTATGAAACGCCTGCCGAATACCGGTATATCCGAAAAATTGGCGCCGATGCTGTTGGTATGTCCACAGTACCCGAAGCTATAGTAGCGCGCCATATGAATTTGCCCTGCTTTGCAATATCAGTCATTTCAGACCTTGGCGTTGAAGGTAAGATAGAAAAATTACACATGAAGAGGTAATTGATGCCGCAAGTCTTGCCGAGCCACTTATGACCAAACTGATTAAAAAAAATGATACAAGAATTATGATTTTGGTCAACATCATTTAAAAAGTTATTATGAGAAAGAGTTAAGTGTAACAAAATCGGCAATTTAGAATATTTCCTTAATTTTGGCGCCAATTTTTTTAAAATTAATAATTAAAGAAAATAAGTAAAAAAAATTATGAAAAGAGACGTTCAGGTATTTGATGTTATTAAGCGCGAACGCGAAAGACAGATGCATGGTATTGAGTTGATTGCATCAGAGAATTTTGTTAGCGATCAGGTTCTGGAAGCTATGGGTTCGGTAATGACTAATAAATATGCCGAAGGTTATCCAGGGAAACGTTATTATGGTGGTTGCGAAATGGTTGATCTGACTGAGCAGTTAGCTATTGATCGTGCCTGCGAACTTTTTAATGCAGAGTATGCTAATGTGCAGCCACATTCCGGTGCACAGGCCAACATGGCAGTATTTTAGCTTGTCTGAAACCGGGAGATACTTTTATGGGACTTGACCTTTCGCACGGTGGGCATCTGTCGCATGGCTCTCCAGTAAACTCCTCCGGTATTCTCTACAATCCAATAGCTTATGGTGTTTCAAAAGAGACCGGCATTATTGATTATGATCAAATGGAAAAAAAACCGCTAAAGAGCATAAACCTAAACTGATTGTTGCTGGCGCTTCGGCTACTCACGCGACTGGGATTTTGCTCGTATGAGAGCCATTGCCGATGAAGTGGGCGCACTGCTAATGGCTGATATTGCTCATCCAGCCGGACTCATCGCTCGAGGAGTATTGAATGACCCATTACCACATTGCCATTTCATTACCACCACAACCCACAAAACGTTACGCGGACCACGCGGAGGTATGATACTTATGGGGGGGAAAGATTTTGAAAACCCATGGGGGGGCTTACAACGAAAAAAAGGAGAGGTAAAGATGATGTCAGACCTGATCAATTCAGCTGTATTTCCCGGAATACAAGGAGGGCCGCTTGAGCATGTTATTGCAGCAAAGCTGTTGCTTATGGTGAAGCGCTATCCGATGAATATATGGAGTATATAGTACAAGTAAAGAAAAATGCCGCAGTAATGGCTAAAGCTTTTATCGAAAAGGATATCATGTAATCTCCGGCGGAACAGATAACCATCTGCTGCTTATTGATTTACGCACTAAATTCCCTGATATTACAGGAAGAAAGGTGGAAAATACACTCGTACAAGCTGATATTACAGTAAATAAAAATATGGTTCCCTTTGATAGCCGCAGCCCATTCCAAACTTCAGGACTTCGCTTAGGTACGCCAGCAATAACTACACGCGGGCTGAAAGAGGAACACATGCAACCAATTGTTGACTATATTGATAAAGTTATCTCCAATATTGACAACGAATCATTAATTAGTGAAGTGAAAAAAAAGAGGTAAACAAAATGATGAATAAATTCCCATTATTTGCCTACTAATTTTTTTGCTAACTATCTTTATTACAGAATAATAAAAAATATATAAATACTTTTGAACTTCTTT
>JMBV01000626.1_pt1 | contig 9910 bp, 18 predicted proteins | sample 616531 | NCBI WGS metagenome assembly JMBV01 (sample SAMN02727904, study PRJNA239997) | anaerobic digester metagenome | biome: anaerobic digester; isolation source: mesophilic anaerobic digester inoculated with municipal waste water sludge... | place: Germany: Bielefeld University, CeBiTec ... | reverse complement strand
AGAGGAAGTAGCTTCATCCAATACAAATATTTTAGGGCTTTTTACAATGGCCCTAGCAAAGGATATAAGTTGTTTTTGTCCAGTGGAAAGTAAATTTCCCCCCCTTCACCTACATTGGTATCATAGCCTTTTTCCATTTTCATAATAAAATCATGGCTATTAACTAATTTGCTAGCTCTTACAATGTCTAATTCTGTGGCATCTAAATGACCATATTTTATATTATCTTTTATAGTACCACTAAATAAATGTGGAGCTTGTAATACATAGCCTAGATTATCATGAATCCAAATTTGAGGCATGGTTTTATAATCTATGCCATCTATTAATATTTTTCCAGAACTAGGCTCATAAAATCTACAAAGTAAATTTACTATGGTAGATTTACCAGAGCCAGTTTCTCCAACTAGAGCTATGGTTTCACCAGGTTTTACCTTAAGATTAAAATTCTCCAAAACCTTTTCTCCATTTTTATAGGCAAAAGAGACATTTCTAAACTCAATTTCTCCTTTGATTTCTGGCCAATTTTCTTTTTTTTGGTTGAAAGAAACTGCCATGAGCATTTATTACATCTTCATTGTCTATAATATCAGGTATTTCGTTTATTAAATCAAATACCCTTTCTGCAGAGGCCTGAGCCCCCCCTTGAATATCTGCAAACACTACTGCTAATTGCCTCACAGGTTCGAAAAACTGAGCTGTATAAGTTATAAAGGCTGCCATGGTTCCGTAGCTTATGGTACCCTGCATTACTCCTTTGCCTCCAACATTTAGCACTAAGGCTGTACCAATGCTACCTAATACTAAAATTATAGGAAAGTATAATGAGGAAACAATTGTAGCCCTTATAGACTTCATTTTCATTTCTTCAGTAATTTCTTTAAATTCCTCTAGATTTTTTTTCTTCTCGAACTAGAGTCTTAGTAGTCATGGCGCCAGATATATCTTCATTATAGGCTGCTGTTACCTTAGAATTTACATTTCTAACATCCCTTTGAGCCTTTAGTATTTTATTTTGAAAATACACAGAGGCTATAGCCAAGGGAGGCACTACTGTGAGAGCTATTAAAGCTAATTTAGTATTTAGCCTAAACATGGCAAATACAACTGCTGTCATCATAGATAGGCCCCCCCAGGCAAAATCAACTATTCCCCAAGATAGAGTCTCTGAAATACCATTTATATCAGAGGTCATTCTAGCCATTAGCCATCCTACAGCTTTGTCATCATAATAGGATAGGGGGAGGATTTGTAGTTTTTCAAATCCTCTTTTTCTAATATCATAAGATACATTGGTTTCCACTTTCCCACCCATACTTAAAAACAAATATATATTTATAGCTTGGAATACTATAATTATAAAAAAAAGTATTTTATAAATGTATTTAATTCTGACAAATTTTTCTCTACTATAAAATTATCTATGGCATATTTACTAAATAAGGGGGGGAATACAGCATCTAAGGCCCCTGAAAATGTCATGATTATGGCCAGTAGAATAAAATCTTTTTTTATGATTTTTAATTGATTTTAAGAAATTTTTCCATATATTAATATCAATTTTTTTTCATTTTATTTTTTTTCATTTTCCAATAATACCACCTCACTAGGCATGTAATTTTATATCTTCTTCTAAATCCTTCATAGAATTTTGAATTTCATATAATCTTTGATATAGTCCACTTTCATTTATTAATTTTTCATGATTACCCCCCCTTTGAATTATTTTACCATTGTCTAAAACTATTATTTCATCAGCCTCAGCTACAGTAGATATTCTATGAGATATAATTATAGTTGTAGATTTATTTTTTTTCTACTATTTAAAGCATGTCTAATGGCTATATCTGTTTCTGTATCTACAGCAGATAAAGAATCGTCAAATACTACAATAGGGCAATCATTTATTATAGTTCTGGCAATAGCCACCCTTTGTTTTTGACCACCTGATAGGGAAACTCCCCTTTCTCCTATATAGGTGTCATAGCCTTTATCAAAGGATTTAATATCCTGATGAATACTGGCAATTTTAGCTGATTCATAGACCTTTTTATCCTTAATACTAGGATTGGCTAATTTTATATTATCCCTAATGGTTTTAGCATATAGAAAGGGTTCTTGTAATACTATTCCTACATTTTTTTTCTAACCCAAGCCTTATCTATGTCCTTCAATTCCATATCATCTATTAATATAGAACCATTATTATAATCGTAAAGTCTTGCCAATAAATAGATTAAAGAAGACTTACCAGAGCCTGTAGGGCCAATTATAGCCACTGTACTACCAGCTTCTACTGAAAAGGAAATATTATTTATTACTGGCGTATTCTTTTCATATTCAAAATACACATTTTTAAATTCAATATTTCCCTGAATTTCTGGTTTCTCATTATTCTCTTTTAAAATTTCTATATTCTCATTAAATATTTCCTCAATTCTTCCCATAGATACTATGGCCTTTCCCATATCTGTTAAGGTTCTTCCCATTTGTCTAATAGGCCACAATAACATATTTACATATGTAGAAAAGGCAACTACAGTACCTAGAGAAACTTCCCCCCCAGCTACAGCCCAAATACTTCCAAATACAAGGGTCAATCCAATTTGCATAAACATATAAATCAGAGGCACCCCCCAATATATGGCTAAGTCTTGGATTAATTTATAGGTTTTGTCCCTATAGTCTTTATTTTTTCATCAAACTTTTCTATTTCATATTTTTGATTGGCACAGGCCTTTACCACTCTTACTCCCGTAAGATTTTCCTGTAACACTGTAGTCAATTCTGCCTCTGCCTCATCGGAGGCTTCAAAGGCCTTTTTTTACTTTAGAAAAGAATATAAATGCAAATATAAATATTATAGGCATAGTAGCCATGGAAACTAGAGTCATTTTTACATTTAATCTAAACATAGTAAAGGATACAAAAAAATAACATAAATAAAGAACCTGCTACTTCTACTAATTGTATAGATAAAAATCTTTTTATAGTATTTACATCTGAAGTACATCTTTGAATTAAGTCTCCAGTTTCAGCCATTACATGATATTCATAAGGTAGTCTTTGAATTTGATCATAGAGCTCATCCCTAATATTTTTTGCAGTGTGTTCGCTGGCTTTACTGGCTAAAGTATTTCTAAAATACATAAACACACCTCTTAAAATTGCTACAATAACTAAAAGCAATCCTATAATCCAAATATTTTCTCTTAAATAATCCCTACCACCTAGATTTTTCACTATATTTCCCAATAAATTGGAATCAATAGGGATTTCTCCAATAATAGAGTCTACAGTAGTCATAATTATTAGGGGGGGAGACATTATAACTACTAATTGAGAAAGGATTATGGATAACATGGCTAATACATAAATTCCCTTATAGCCTTCCATAAACTTTAAAATTTTTCTTATTTCTTTCATGCTTTTCCTCCTTATTTTAGACATAAAAAAACCATAGGCGAATTTGTAGCCTACGGTTTGATGTGATACAGAAGGGACGGTTCTCGGTGTCTCACTCACGAAGGATTTACCACCGAATAATTCAAACCAATAAGGTGTCCAAACAAAAGGTCCCTTTGCTGTGCTCCGTCTCTGCTGTCGCACTCTTCGTCGCAAAACAGTATGCAGTCCCGCAACTCCAATCTATTTGTTCGCTAACGCTCACATAGATTTGTTTGGGTGGTGATTTCACTTTTACCATGGGATAGTGGGTTCCCCTTTAGTGGATCCTTGTGCTTTACAGAGTACGCAGTCTCGCAACTCAAATTTACTTACTCCCTTCGGTCGTGTAAATTTGGTGCTCGTTGCGTTTGACCTACCAGTCATTTGCTCCAAAAGCATTTCGCAAATAAGGTTAGGTCATAAAAAAACCATAGGCTAACACGCCTATGGTTTAATAGTCCGAAAATTTTAAATTCCAATCATAGGTCGTGTTAATATTTTTATTAAATTTTCTTTAATTTGATAAATTCTTATTCTGTTCATTTCACGACCTCCTCTCGAAATTTTTTTAATACAATTCTATTATATATAAATTTAAAATTAATTCAACAAATTTTTAACATTGTAACAGAATTGTAATAATATTAAATTAAAACCAAGATTTTTTTTCTTGTGTTCTATTTTATGGAAACCTTCTAGGGGGGGAAGATTTTTTTTCGTTGCATATATTTAATATTTCTTCTTTTTGTTCACAGGAGATTTTAGCTGCAGTTCCACAACTGGAGCTAATCTGTCTAGGGACTGGCATTAGTTTTATACTATAACCTAGGTCCTTCATATTTTTTTTCAAAAATTAGTGCATGTTGAGTTATTTGAAATGTTATTACACAATAATCTTCCATATTTCCACCTATTTTCTAATATTTAAACTAAATTCCTCTCCCTTTTTTTTCTACATCTACATTATAGCCACGTCCCTTGGCAAATCTAGTAACATTTTCTACAGATACATAGGTATTTAACAATACTTGTATTTCTTCATTAGGATTAGAATCAATAGCATTTTTGGTCATAATGACTGGCTCTGGGCAGGATCTGCCTCTCGCATCTATGATTTTAGCCATGGATTTCACCTTTCCTTTCTTGAACTTTAGAATTGGCTTCTTTAACTACAGATATGGCAATTACTAAAACTACAGCTATTCCAATTATAACGGCAATTTTACCATTAGCAGTTACGCCCTTTGGACTAGAAGCTAAGCCAAAATTATGGGCAAAAGCTGCGCCTATAGTTACGCCTAAAATAGTTATTGCTGCATCTGCATCTCCTTCACCAGCTAAAATAGTCTGTCTTACAGGACAGCCTCCTAATAAAACAGAAGCTAGCCCAGCTAATACCATACCCATAATATTCCACAGATGATCTGCGTGGGCTACTGGCTGATCTGCGAATCCTAAATTAAAGGATTCAAAATTTAATACTAAATTAGCTATAAGATTTACTGCAAATATGCCAATAATTCCCCATAGGAAATGGCTGTCTTTAATTAAGATCATATCCCTAAAGGCACCAGCAGTACAAATTCTACTTCTCTGTAGTAGTATTCCTACTACCATTCCTAGAATTAAGGCTAATACTAACGGGGGGGCTCTCATGGAACCAGGTCCTTCTTTAGAGAAGAATATAAAATCTGGTTTCACAATTAAAAAGATAAGCAATGCTACAGCTACCATTGGCATTATATATCCAGAAACTTTGGGCTGATCTACACTAGGTCCTAATGTATAGCCTTTCTTTAGGAATTGTATTCCTATAAAGATTCCAATTAAATAGCCTATTAATCCAGTTATAGCATTTAAGTCTCCATTGGCAAGTCTTAGGATCATTCTAAGAGGACAGCCTAAGAAAACTAAGGCTCCAATTACTAAAAAGAAACCTAAGAAAAACCTAATTAACGGAGAAGAACCTCCTCTAGATTTGAAGTCTCCCTTAATTACGGAGATAATAAAGGCACCAAATATAAATCCAATAATTTCAGGTCTAATATATTGAACTATTTCAGCCCTATGTAGACCTAGGGCTCCTGCAATATCCCTATAAAAACATGCCACACATATTCCCATATTTCCAGGATTGCCATATTTCATAAGTATTGCAGCAATAAGGCCTATTATTCCGCCATAGATAAACATTTTTCGTCTATCATTCATAACAAAACCTCCCTGTATATTATTTATCAATCTCTATACATTATATAATTTATAGATAGATTTAAAAATAATAAATATCTATAGAAAAAAATATATATAGATTTAAATAATACTATTCTAATAAGGAGTTTTTAATAAATCTAAATCTACAATTTTAATTATATTTTTGTCGAAGTCTATTATGCCCTCATCTCTCATATTGGTCAGTTCTCGGGACAGTGAAGGTCTTGGGATATTTAGTAATTCTGCCATTTTCTTTCTAGAAAAAGGTAGTTTAATAAATAGATTTTTTTTGATTTTCATATTCGAATAGTAGATAATTGGCGATCTTTTTTTTCTAATGCTGTCCTGAGACAAATTAGATATTCTATTGTTTAACATCAATATTCTATTGGATAATATGGATACAAAATTAGTCAATACTTTAGTATCTAAAACAGAAAGCTTTATTATATTAGATTTTTCTATATACATAATTTCTGAGTAATCCATGGCTGTAATTGTGGCAGGGTAGCTGTGTTTATCTAAAAATACTAGGGATTCTCCAAAAATATTGCCTTCTTTAAAATTATTAATAGTCATGACTTGGCCTGAGGGGAATATTTTTTTTGTATTTCAATTTGGCCTTTTAATATTATTCCTAGGGAATGGCAATCATCACCTTCAATGGCAATAATTTCACCCTTATTATATGTTTTTATTTCATAGGGAACTTTATCTAAAGTTTTTATAATATCTTCTAAAACCATATTTTTAAATAGTGGGGATTCTAACAATTGTTCTGCGTATTTCCTCATACATATCTCTCTCCATTTATATAATTATTATATTAATCTTAATATATTTGTGTATTTTCTTCAATATATATGTAGGGATTGGGTTTAAAATGGGTAAAGAAAGTGTAGGGAGTTATTTGTATAAATATGTGGTATAATGCCCTAGGATTTAAATTGTATTGTGGGGGGGTAAACTATAGAAAAAAAGGAGATATATTTAAATGAATAAAATATTATTAATAAATAGAATCGATCCTCAGGATTACTCTAGTACAAGGGGGGGAAAGACTTTTTTTCATGATTGGTGGTATGGAAGTGCCTTCAATAGAGAATAAACTTATAGATATAATTAATGAATCCAATATAATTGAACCAGATGATATGGTTTTAAAATACAATGGGATAGAATTAAATATTACTATACAGCAAATACCAATGGTAATAGAATTGCTAAATAAAAACAACTTTTCTATTTATGGTGTATATCAAATATATAATCCAGCTAAATAGAACTATATACAGTATTTGGAGGTGGCTATATGAAAAGATGGAAGAGAAATACTCTATTATGCCTATTAATTATTGGAATTATATTAGCTTTCTTTTTTTTATACTAAATTTTCTTTTAAAAAAAACAGGTAGAGTTATTATCCAATACCATAGAAGAGCAATTATCTAAGGCTTTAGAACTCTCCACTGTAAAATACAATTATACAAATGTAGTAAGCTATAAAGACAACAAACAATTTTCTGGCCTAAATCTGCCCTTTACTAATAAGTCTTTTTTTAATTAAATATAGTGGTTATATTAAGGCGGGAGTAGATTTAAAAACTGTGGAGACGGAAATCATAGATCTAAAAACTGTTAAGATAATATTAGACAAGCCTAAGGTTTTTGACAATGTTATAATAGAAGAGGAAGTATATATCTATGATGAAAAAAAGTTCAGTTTTTAATAAACTAAGTTTTGAAGATCTATACGATGTATTAATAGAGGAAAAGCAAAAGGTGGAAAAGGAAGTTATAGATAAGGGGGCTATTAAATGATGCACAGGAAAATACTAAGGATGTGTTAAGTTCCTTTCTCAAAGGCTTAGGATTTGAAAATATAGAAATAATTTTTAGATAAAGATGGCATGGCCATCTTTTTTTTATGGAAAAATTTATATGCAGTTTTAATTAAATAAAAACTGCATATAAATAGACATAGGGGGGAATTTGTATGAAAAAAAAGAATAAAGATATATTCAATTCTATTTATCTTAGTCTTAATAGTTATAATAATAGGAAATTATATACATCTTTATTTTACTAATTGGGAAACGGATTTTATAGAGAAAAATACATATTTAAAATTGGGGGGGAAAAATAATTTAGCCATACTAATAGAAGTAGATAATAAGAAATTATATCTTGTAGATTTATCCAATAATGAAATTTTAAAAGAATATATAGTGGCTACTGGGAAAACGGGAACTCCTACCCCCTTAGGTACTTTCCAAATAATTGAAAAAGCTAGGTGGGGGGGTGGTGGATTTGGCTCTAGATGGATGGGTTTAAATGTACCTTGGGGGGGAAAATATGGGATTCATGGTACTAATCAACCAGGTTCTATTGGATTTAATGCCTCTGGCGGATGTATTAGAATGCGAAATCAGGATGTGGAGGAATTGTATTCCCTAGTAGAATCAGGGACTATGGTCAATATAACAAATGGGCAATATGGACCTTTGGGCATGGTTTTGATGTTTTAGTGCCAGGAGATATAGGTGCAGATATACTAGAAGTTCAAAAGAGACTACAATTAATGGATTATTATAAGGGGGGGCCATTGGATGGTGTATATGGAGATGGAACAAAAAGGGCTTTAATAGAATTTTTAAAAGCCAATAATATGAAATTAGAACATGAGATTGATTATTATATATATGAGAAGTTGGGGGGGATAATATTAATGGATTAAAATGGTGAAAAAGATTAAAAAAAATATTTATTGGGTAAATATAAAGAGGATGAAGATGAAAGATAAAAATTTACATTTAAATAGGAGGTAAATAAAATGGTTTCTGAAAAACTATTAACAGCTTTAAATGATCAATTTAATTTTGAATTAGAATCTGCTTATGTTTATATGGCAATGGCAGCTTATTGTTCAGATGAGGACTATGATGGATTTTCTCATTTTTTTCATTATGCAGGCTCAAGAAGAATATCAACATGCTATGAAATTTTATGATTTCATTTATGATGTAGACGGTAGTGTAGAATTAAAAGCTATACCACAACCAGAAGGAAATTATGAATCTGTATTGGCAGTTTTTAAAGAAGCATTGGCTCACGAAGAATTAGTTACATCTAAAATAAATAAAATTATGGATATAGCTGTAGAAGAAAACAATCGTTTTACAATTAATTTCTTACAGTGGTTCATAGAGGAACAATTAGAAGAGGAAAATAGTATGAAAAAAAATCATAAGCACTTTGGAAAGAATAGATGGAAACTTCCAAGGAATGTATATGTTAGACAAAGAATTAGGTCAAAGAGTGCTAGAACCCATAGAATAAATCAAAAAGACAGGTTTTTTTCACCTGTCTTTTTTTTATGGATTAACTAGAAACCTGTAGTTCCTCCACCTAAGCTCTTTTGCGCCATTTCAACTAATCTTTTAGTCATAGTTCCACCAACATATCCATTTTGCCTGGATGGTAGATTACCTTTATCCATTGCTTCATAATTTGATAGTCCTAGTTCAGAAGCTATTTCTAATTTCATTTGATTTAATGCTTGCTTTGCTTCAGGTACTAATATAGCATTTGTTCCTGATTTGTTTGTATTAGCCATTAAATTCAACTCCTTTCTTTCGTAAGAATTTTATATTTATATATTAATTTGTAATAGTATTATATGTAGAATATGATAGTATAAACCATGTAAGTTTATGTAATTGAAACTAAGATTTCTAATTTATCCAAAACTACCCTTTTTAAAAAAAATTAAAAAAAAGGTGGTTTTTTTTATTATTTTAATTTAGATAATAGATTAATCATATTATAAAAAAAATTATGGAACAGTTATTTATAAATTGAGTATTATGATTATTAAGTAATAAATTAGGAGGTTTTGTTATGAATGAGAGCTATTATTATGATAAGGGGGGGAATGAATACAGATTAGCTAGAGCATATGTACCTTTTCAAATAATGAATCAAGTATTTAGTCCTGATGAAGCCTTGAGGAAAGGGACTCTATTTCCTGAATTATATATGCCCTATAGATCCCAATCTGAAAAGGATTATGGAGGTGATTATTATGGATAGAGAACAAAAAAATATTATTAAAAGAAATTATGGAAATTAGTTTTGTATTGGTAGAAACAAGTCTTTATTTAAATACTCACCCAGATGATCAGAGAGCCTTAAATCTTCATAATACCTATTCTCAAAAATATAGTGAATTAATAACTCAATATGAATC
>JMBV01000625.1_pt1 | contig 9953 bp, 12 predicted proteins | sample 616531 | NCBI WGS metagenome assembly JMBV01 (sample SAMN02727904, study PRJNA239997) | anaerobic digester metagenome | biome: anaerobic digester; isolation source: mesophilic anaerobic digester inoculated with municipal waste water sludge... | place: Germany: Bielefeld University, CeBiTec ... | reverse complement strand
GGAATATGTAATATTCAATAACTACGGGTAACTTTCAATTGCAGATATGATGTATAATTATGCCCCCCACCTCATGAAAATGATACTGAAGCATACATTGGAATGATTGTAAATGAAACTGGCCTAAGTAGAGATACTATTCTTAATACTTTGAGCTCCAGTAACAGAACAAAGCTATTGGGAGTTATAATGAAAAAAAAGAGGGACAGCAAAAGGGAAGAATAGTAACTACAAATATATGGCCTGACTAAACCAATTAATCTTTTAATAGATTCTTAGTTATAATCGTGGTAGGATGCTAAAAATCCTACCACGATTATTTCAGTCCCTTTCAATTTAACATGTGTTTGATACTTTTTAGATGAAAACCATCTAAATTTTTAGTATAAAGTTCAAGCTTACAAGCCACATGTTGCCCTTAATAAATATTATTACTACTAGTAAGTATTCTGATAAATCTTTCTAAATATCTTTGACCCTTCATTATTGATTATTTATGGTTTTCTTGTCTTAAAGTCACTGTTGTTTTCGTCAATTTAATGTTCAATTAAAAATCTTTAAAATTAAGCTTTAGATAATACCCCCCCTCTACAGGACTATAATCATGTATGTGATTTTCATTAAGTAGCAGTGTTTTTAATTTGCTAAGCTTTTTAAGAGGACTTATATCGGTTATTTTATTATTATTTAATTTTAGCTCTGTTAGATTTACTAACCCGCTCAGAGCTCCTATGTCAGAAATCTGATTATTAGACAAATCTAATTCTGTTAAACACTCTAAATTACTAAGGGCACTTATGTCTGAAATCTCGTTATAAGCTAAATTCAATTTGGTTAAGTTCATTAAATTTCGTAAAGAGCTTATATCACTTATTTCTGCATTGAATAAAATTAACTCTGTTAAATTCTCCAGATTATTTAAAACACTTATATCTTTTAAATTACTTTTACCTCGAAAAAAAATGACTGGATAATTGTAGTTTTTGAAGATTAGATAGGTTGCTTAAATGACTTATGTCTGCATTCCCATCATAGTCTAAATATAATTCAGTCAAATTAGTTAATGTCTTAAAAAAAACTCAAATCAATAGACTCGTAAAATCCCAGTCTTAACCAACTTAATTTTGTTAATTTGCTTAAGACGTCCAAATCATTGACCTTATTTAGATATAACTAAGGTTAGTCAAGTTTGTTAGATTATTTAAAAAAAATTTATATCACTTAATTCATAATTATAGAAGTATAATTCGGTTAAATTATTTAACTCTCCTAATACATGAATATTTTCCAAATCAATATTCTCACAATGAGAAATATTAAGTACCTCCAATTTAGATAAATTTCTTAGAGGAGTTATATCCTTAACCCAAGTATTTTGTATATTCAATTGAGTTAAATCCTTCAAGTCATTTAGAGCACTTATATCACTAATATAGTTATCAGATAGATTTAACTTAACTAAATTGGTTAAATTACTTATATTACTTATATCGTTGATATCATTGAATGATAAGTTTAATTCTTCTAAATTGGTTAGATTTTCAATTCCGCTTAATTCTTTTATATTAGCCGAAACAACCTCCAGCTCAGTAATATTCTCCAAATCAACTTTATAAATTTGACCTGATGGTTTTGATATCTTTTCTCTAATTGCTTTCTCTAAAGAAGAATCAGAAAAAAAACTATCGAATCATTACCGTAGTTTTCTGTAGTACTATTAGGACTTTGAATTAGTTCCCTAGATTTACCTTGATTATAATGCATACCTACCCATGCTATACAAATACAGGCTATAATAATAGCAAGATATCTTTTCATTAAAATCCCCCCTTACACATTAAAAATCTTATAATGTATATTTATTTTATTAGAATTAAAATAACTTTATCTTATAAATATTGTTTATATAGGCCTAGATATTTTTTTAAAAAAAAGCAGTACCCTTCTGATTAAATGATAAAGAGTAGAAGTAAATAGCCCAATAACAACCTCAACCCCCCATTAAAAACTTCTTTTCTTCTTTTACCCTTCCCTATATCTTTAAAAACGATATGTTCTTCGTCATGAATAAATTTCATAACAACATATCGTTTTCGTTGATAATTAGCCATTTCGAGAACATTTCCTACTATTAATTTTTTTTGTATTCCTACCACACACTCCACATGCGTCGTGTGTGGGATAGGAATACAAATTACTATTTTTATCATTTTTTTTCTATCACTAATCCTGTTTTAAAAATAAAAGTAACACTGTAGGGGTTATTATTTCCATCTTCATCGATTTTCCCAACTATAATCTTTTCAATTACACTTTCAAAAATTTCTCTATCAAATTCTTTCAAGATTTCATTATTCTCAAATAATTTTCTAAAAGTATCTATTCTATCTTTTAAATTATCTTCTTTGCTAGTTATTGTTTGTAACTCTTCTTCTTTAGCTTTGACTTTTTCAAGTTCATCTAATAATTCTGTATATTTACTCTCAAAATTTTCCTTTTCAAGTATTCCTTCTAAATGAAGATCCACTAACTTATTAATATTATTTTCTATTTTATTGATTTCTCTTTCTATCTTTTTAATTCTTTCAGTGTACTCGTATTACTTAATGTATCCTCTACATTCTTCAAAACTCATCTGTAATCTCTTTATGCTGCGTACACAAAATATTAAAGGCGTCTACAAATGCAGCCTCTAAATCCTTCTCTGATATACTCTTACTATGTGGACAATTTTTCTTACCCTGCTTAATTGCCTTTATACAACTCCAAGTAATTTTTTTCATGTTTTGAATTTGCATGCCAGGTACGTCTAGAAAAGTTAGTATTGCAAAAACCACATTGGATCATGGAAGAAAAAGTGTATTTCCTACTGTATTTCTGCCCCTGCCTTTGTTGCTGTGTTTTGCACTACGTTTTTCTAGAATTTCTTGCGCCTTGTCAAAAATCTCTCTACTAATTATAGCCTCATGATTATCCCTAATATAATACTTGTCTTCTTCTCCAAAATTTTCTAATCTTCTCTTACTTATTGGATCCACGGTAAATGTTTTGCCCTGAATCACATCTCCTACATACTTTTCGTTTTTTTACAATTCTAAGAACCGAGCTTTCGTGCCAGGTCGTGCTTCCTTTCTTTGTTTTGTAATCTAGTTGTGTCAACTCCTTTGCTATAGTGTAACAACCAGCACCTTCTGTATATCGTTTAAAAATATACCTTACAATTTCAGCTTCTTTTTCATTCACTGATAAAATTTTTGTCTTAGAGTCATAATCATACCCGAGACAACCGTGAAACCCTATCAACTCCCCCTCTTTTCATCTTCATTTTAAAACCCATCTTAACATTAGCAGAGAGGCTCTCAGTTTCCTGCTGTGCTAAACTACTTAATATTGTTAATAACATTTCTCCTTGAAGGTCCAATGTATTGATATTTTCTTTTTCAAATTGAATTGCTATTCCACGTTCTTTTAATAATCTTACATATTTCAAAGTATCAACTGTGTTCCTTGCAAATCGTGAAATAGATTTTGTTATAATTAAATCTATTTTTTTTCATTTAAAGCATCATTAATCATTTTTTTGGAAGTTTTTCCTATGCCTTGTTTGAGTACCAGATATTCCTTCATCTGCGTATATACCTACATACTCCCAATCTTCATTTGAAGTTATTAAATCTCTATAATGTTTTACTTGTGAATTATAAGATAATAATTGCTCTTCAGAATCCGTCGAAACTCTACAATATGCCGCAACTCTTAATCTTTCTATCTTTATAGAATTGTCACGGTTAATCTTCCCCCCCACAGTCGACTCTATAATCTCTACTTTTTTTACTCATTAAACCACTCCTTTACTTTTGTATCCCTTTCCCCTATTGCTAATATTTTAATAGTAGATACAAAATTAAGCAACATCTAAATCAAAAATTTTATATCTTCTCTTTAACGTTGCCTTAATAGCATTATATTCTGTCTTATTAATCGCCTCTTTGCATAATAAATTTTGTAACATGGCTAATTGAATAGCATACTTCGCCTTATTATCAATTTTATACATAAAAACACTCCTTTAAAATTTGAATTTCTCTACGCATAAAAAAAGGCCCCCCCGCAAAAGCGGAGCAAAATTTTTCTTTAGGAAGTACGAAATATACATTCACTTATTAGTATTTTTCAAGTTACTCAATGATAAGGTAAGTTTAGAAATTATCTAATCTACTTTCCCCCCCTTTTAGATTTTCTTCAAAAAAAATATAAAAATACCCGAGATCAGATCGTGGAACAAAGATCTGACTTCAGGTTACACTATCAAGAAGATTCTTTCAGTGTTCTAAGTTAAGGTTTGAATTTTAGTTAAGTTCTTTTTTTTATCCTCAGTTTTTTTCTGTAATACTACTAACATTTATTATTGGATCAGTATCCTTGATAATCCCTAACTAAGTGTTTTTCTTTTCTAAAATACTTCTTCACCTCCTTAACTTATGTTCCACTGAGCGCATTCTTTTGTTCTTGTTTAACAACATTTTAAAAAAAATCTTTATCTCTTTGTGAATAAAATATAAAAGAGTTCTTTTCACTTTTAGATTAGCATAAACAACAAGTTTATATATTTAAATTGTCATATAAATCATTTATCTCATCTTGTCTTATCCCCCCCAGGCACCTCTTTGTTACACTTAAGTTGCTATGATTTAAGGTCTCCATGATCAGGGCTGGATTATATCCACTTTTCCAGGCATAATACCCCCCCAAGTTTTTCGTAATGTATGAGTTCCAACATTTTCCTTAATACCTACAGCTTCTGCTGCTTTTTTTTAAAATATTTAATACCTGCTGTCGAGTTATGGGCTTGTTTTCCCCTTCTCTAGACTTAAATACATATTCATCCATACTATAGATATCCAAGCTTTCTAAAAGCTTTCTTAGGGCTTTTTGAGCAGCCTTATTTAATTTAATGCTTCTTATTTTCTTTTTTTTACTTCTTTTAAATTTACGATTATGAATTTTTTTCCATTTTTTTAAATAATAATATTTAACAACAAATTTTTCTTATTGCTATTATATAGGATATTATGGCAAACTCAACATTATAAAAATGAAAAAAGAAAAAGATGAAAATAGGCTTAAACATTGATATATTCATATTCATGGCAATTTTTTTGAACACCTAGAAAAACTTATTAGTATTTTTCAGGATACTCAATGATATAGTAATGATCTAATCTACATAATTAATGTGATAATTAAAGAAGAAGTGGAGTCTTAAAATCCACAAGGCTCCACTTCTAAAACCTACTACAAAAGTAAATCTATTACTTCTCTAAGACTCCCAATTATATTTATTGTTAACTATATCTAATAATGCTTCTTTGATTTCTTCATCGTTTCCTTTCTCCATTAAACTTAATAGTCTATTATATATTTTTATACGCTGTTCTTCAGTAGAGGCTAAAAACAATATAAGATCTGCTGTTATTCCAGTATCAATTTCGTCAATTATTTTAATAATAGTTTCCTTTTTACTTTGGAAATAATATTGCTCTAAATATGGCAGAACCTTTCTAGTAAAATCTTCTAATAATTTTTCATCTTCTGTATTTACATAATAATCTGGAAGTGCAAATTGAAAACCATCATAAGTAGTTACTCCACCTGCTAATGATATGATTAATTTACCCCCCCCTTCCAATTCCCACCGATGATACGTGCCATACTGAACATAGGCGAAGTCATTTATATAATTTGATATTTCATATGCAAAGACAAAAATTTTATCTTTTGGAGCATCTGGATATTTATCTGATAAATACCATAATCCCATTGCAATTATATATTCTTCACTTTCTTCATAAGCGATTCTAATCGTCTCTTTAGTTTTTACTAAGAAATTGGTCCTTTCCTCCATTTCGCTTGATTTGAATTCTCCATAGGAATTGTTATCTAACCATTCATCTAATACCTCTAATTCTGGTGGATTGTAATATTCCTCAATTGCTTTTACAGAAAATAATTTCATGCTAATATCCTCCTTTAGATTTTTAATAATAAAGAATTAATAACAACAACTAATTTAAATAATATTGATTAAATTTTAGTTCTCATACTAAACCCCCTTTCCCACTTTTAGATTTTCTCCAAAAATGTAAAAAAAAGACCCGAGGTCAGATCGTGGAACAAAGATCTGACTTCAGGTTACACTATCAAGAAGATTCTTTCAGTGATCCAAATTAAGATTTAAATTTTAGCTAAGAGCTTTTTTTACCCTCAGCTTCTTCTGTAACACCACTAACATTTATTTAATGTTTTTCTTTTCTAAAATACTTCCTCACCTCCTTAATTGATGCTCCACTGAGTGCATTCTATTGTTCTTATTTAACAACATTCTAAAAAAATCTTTATCTCTTTGTGAATAGAATATAAAAGAGTCCCCCCCTTCATTTCTGAGCTTGATTCCATAGAAGTGGACTCTACTTGGGGAATAGATTATGGTGTTCTCTGGGGGCTTGTGCAAGATAAGTCTTAGATGATTTGAGCCAGAGATTAATTCTCCTATGTGTAATATTTGATTCTTATACTGGGCTCTGATTAATGGCTGAGCTTTGGTTAAGAATCTTACTCCTGGGAATTGCTTTTTAATTTGACCTAAGAATTCATCTAAATAGCAATCTGGGTCTTTTGCTATATTAGGCAAATATTCTAATGCGAAGTTCCAAGGTATGAAGTAGCTTTTGTGTAGAAGCAGCCTTTCTGGTAAATTTCTTGATACTATATAATGTCTTGCGTTCGGTATCATATCTGCTTCTATAAATGATTTTATTCTACCTATGTCGTATCTTCCTATTGTATTTCCTAAGACATATATAAAAATTGGACTTTTACTTGGTATAGAGCAGCTTATTGGCATAAAGTTCTGGAGTTCATATTTTTCTATTGTTTGTCTTCTGGATAATAGATTAGTAATTTTTGAATACAATTTACCTAGCAGATTTGTTACATCTAGTTTGTCGTCATCCGGAATCACATATCTACTATCTATCGTGCAGCCAACTTCTTTACAACCTTTACTTGTTGCATAATATATTGCTGCTACTCTCTGAGCAAACTTTACTCCGTCTTTTTTTATTTTGTGCATAATAGTATTTTCTTTTTATATAATCATTATCTTCTAATTCTTTTAACCTTCTATAACCATATGTCTTTGAATTCTTAAAATATTTATCTATTATCTCTGGGCCAGGTAATCCATTAAAATTAATTAACTCCTGAAGCAGCTCTTTGTCTCTAGGTTGAATACGAATACTCTTTATCAATCATGCATCCTCCTTTCTAATAAGACAGTCATATGGAAAAAGAGAGGAGATAAGATGTAGCAAAAATAGGAGTTCATAGAAATGATAAGACCACAAGTGGTCCATTTCCTTCTACTGCAAATTAGATTGTTAAAAACCTTGATATTATAATATCTTACTAAATTCCTACACCTCAACTAAGCCTCCTTTTTTACTGGTTGACTAAGCATTTCCTTGTTAGTCAACCTATTTCCCACATTAACTACTATTCTGTTAGCCAACTAGTTTTCATTATACTAACTTAAATTAATACCTTTAATTTTAAGATAATTATTTTGTAATTTATTAGTATAATTTAGAAAGCATTTTCATCATTTTTCTTTGAAATTATTTCTATTCCTTCCTACTGTTTTGCTTCCCTTAGTCTACCTATTTCATTTTCTAAATTCTCTATCTTTTTCTCGTATTCTGCTATCTCTTTTTTTTAATTTTTCATCCTCTTTATAAGGCAATAATATTTTTTTCTACTTGGTTATGATATGGTATTATATAAACCTCTGTTCTAGGATTTTCCTTATCTATTCTGGCTTCTTGAATCTCAATTGGAACATTCTCTAAGTTGTCATCTGTTGCAATAGCTCCATAGTACATAAGCCCATCAATTATCATTTTACCTGTAAAATTACTTACATCGCACATCCAAGGTACATAGTAAACTAGGTATACAATCGCAGGGTCAATTCTTCCCCCCTTCATACCCCCTTCATAGCTTTACGAATTAGACTATACCACCTATCCCGTACTTCTTGATAGGCATTATCTATAACAGAACCATTGATTACTTCAATCCTGCGAAATACGTCAATCTTAGGCGGATATTCTTTTATCGTGATCTTCAAGATATCGTCTATTACTTCACGTTTTACTTCAGATTCAACATCTCTCAGATTTGGATTTTTATCTATTATCTCTTTCATTAAATTACTTATCTGAACTTGAGCTTGAGTTAACCTAATTTGTGTCTTAATAAGTTGGCCTATATCCATTTTTATTTCCTCCTTTTAAAAGTATTAAAATAGACTCTGAAAACCTATTTTCAGAGTCTATTAGTTTAGATTATAATGAGACTACTCTTCTATCTCTAAATGAACTAAAGCTATTTCTACTATTTCTCTTAAAAATTCTGATTTTCCCATGTTTAAAACTTCAGATTTTTCGTTTATTGCGTCTATTAGTTGTTGTGTCAAATAATAAGTGCATCTAATTAAACTTTCTTTATCTTCTTGCTTTTTTTAGTTTTATTTGATCCATTTCAATATCTTCTAAAACTAATTCAGTTTTGAATTTAACTGTTTTATCTTTCATTGGAATTTCCCTCCTTTCAAATTTTTGTATCTATATGAACCGCTTTACTTAAGCGGGTATTTTAAAATATCCTTTTGTTAATAGAGACAAAAAAAAGCCGGAATCTATGTCTTTAAAAAAATTAGACACAGATTCCGGCTTTATATATACTATATTCTATTATATTATTTCTATATTCGAGATTTTATATAAATACATCAAAAAAAATAAAAAAAAGATCCGGCACAAAACCGGATTAAATTCTTATGTAATTTTCTCACATGATCCATTATGTATATCATCATATTTAGAATTAAGTCGTCTTTTAGAAAGTTATGCTTGATTTTGGACATAGCAATGCCCCCCCGGTTGTAATACCGGAACAGATTTCTTACTAAACCTTACTGTTTATTCTGATTTTGGACATAGTTATTGCGTGGTCCAGAAATCCGGAACAGATTTCTTACTAAATCTTACTTATTAATTTTTTTTGATGTTTACTAATATGATTACCGTTCATTTTAAGTATACACTAGACAATCACCCTAGTCAAGCTCAAATTATAAATTATTTACTTCGTATTGTAAAAATTAGCTTTTTTTATGTAAAAAAAAGAAGCGAGCTATTAACTCACTTCTAATTTTCTAATTAGACTCTTGTGCTTCTTGTAGTTTTTCTTGCTGTCTTATAAAGTCACTTAATAGGACCTTAATAAATGTTGGCTGCAAATCTGTTGAATTGTCATAGTCTGGGCCTAAATTCTCCATATACTCTTCTTCTGTACTTATACTCATATTGGTGATTGCAAACTTACCTTCACTTGTTATTTTATAGATGAATGTAGTTGGGTGTTTATAGTAATTGCCGTCTCCTGCTAAGTGACCTACTAATTCTCTTAAGTCATCATCCTCGATGTTTTCAGGCCATCTATTAACTAGCATTCCCCCCCTGGTCGTATATAGGCCAAACTCGTTCTTGATTGTGGTCTCTGGAATAAAGTAGTATCTTGCATCTGGTAGATTATCTACATCTATGAGCTGAGTGTGAATGAGGTTCCATGCTTCAGTATAGATGACTAATGCCTCTCCCTCTATGCCATCTTCTAGATAATCGAAGTAGTTCCTATAAGGGACTAATCTTCTTTCATTCAATGGTCTTTTTAGTATCTCTGCCTCCATTGAATCTTCTACTGGTGCGAAGTATTCCAGATCATCGGCATACAACTCTCCATATATTCTTCCTGTATATGGATTTACAACTGAGAATGGTAGGTCGTACTTACTGGATACTACTGCTGCTTTTGCACCTTCTCTCATTAAT
>JMBV01000624.1_pt1 | contig 9985 bp, 18 predicted proteins | sample 616531 | NCBI WGS metagenome assembly JMBV01 (sample SAMN02727904, study PRJNA239997) | anaerobic digester metagenome | biome: anaerobic digester; isolation source: mesophilic anaerobic digester inoculated with municipal waste water sludge... | place: Germany: Bielefeld University, CeBiTec ... | reverse complement strand
GACGCAAACAGGAGCAAGAGATGTAGGAGTGGATTGTCATCTATGCCGTCAGGGTATGGCAATCTGCAGCTAATCATTTTCCATTCCGTTTTGTATAGCATGAGCTCAAAGGCAGATCGCCACGGTCACTTCGTTCCCTCGCGATGACAGGCAATGACAGGACACAAGTTTATGACCGCCGGAAGACAATGGATGAATATTATGGATTAGGCGTATTGCTCGGCCAGGGCGTACTGGTGGCTAAGGGTGTGTTGGTGCTGGTGGGCGTGAAGCTCGGCGTAAGTGTTGGCGTGGGAGTGATCGTTGGGGGGTTGCTGTGGGCGGGTTGCCCAGGACGCGGAAGTGCCCGCTCATCAGCCAATTGGTGCCGATGAAGAATTGCAGCTCATACTGACCAGGCAGCCATTCTTCAGCTGGCAGTTCAAGGCGGCTGGCACCATAACCGCCGCTGTGCCCTGACCAGGTTCCGACGCTGTAATGGATGATCTCTCCATCTCTGCGCCAGACCTCGCTCCATTGAATACCGTCGGTCATCATGTTGTAGCTATAGGTGCCATAAATGACCTCAAGCGGGTTCTCAAACTCGACTGCCGCGTCAATGGGTTGCAGGTCATCATCAATTTCGGTCGAGAACTTGAGCGTGCTAAAGATATAAGCCTCCTGAGGCGTGCCGATGGCTTCAAATTTGTCGATGATCTCATCAGGCAGGGAGGGTGTGTTGGTGATCGATGGCGTATTGGTGATGGTCGGCGTGAGCGTGATCGTCGGGGTCAGCGTGATGGTAGGCGTTTGGGTAATGGTAGGGGGGGTAAGCGAAGGGGGGGTTAGCGTTGGTGGAAAATATTTGTAGGCAATATCCTCGCCCCAACGTAGGGAAGCGTAGGCAAAAAGCCCAATGCCAGAGCTGCCACGATCAGGCGAATGCCCAGTTCGTAAAGCTGACGTTTTTATAGAAAAAAAAGGCAGTTTCCGCCCGCTCTGAATGGCGTTTTGGCGCGAAAGGCCAAGATCACAGCCGCTATAGCTGCCATGATGGCAAGTACGATCACAGTGGAGCGGATATCAAGGTTCATTTATCGGCATCCCGCCATTTTTTTCAGTCGTTCGGCGATCTGGGCTTCGTAGCCTGATCGGACGGATGATAAAACGGCGGTCTTTGAGCTCATCGGGCAGGTATTGCTGTTTGACCCAATGACCTTCGTGGTTGTGGGGGGGATAGTCATAGCCCTGCCCGTGACCGAGCCCTTGCCATCGCGGCTGGCGTCCATCAGGTGGATCGGCACGGGTTTAGCGCCATTTTTCTCGATCTCGTCCCGAACTTCAAAGTAAGCGCCAACTGAATTGCTCTTTGGGGCGGTTGCCAGATAGAGCGTGGCGTGAGCGATGGGGTAAATACCTTCGGGCATGCCGATATATTCAAAGTTTTGAGCGGCAGCGTTGGCAACCAAAATACCCTGTGGGTCTGCCAGGCCGATATCCTCACTTGCAGGATGATCAAGCGGCGCAGAATGAAACGCGGGTCTTCTCCCGCCACGATCATCTTCATCAGCCAGTAAAGCGCGGCGTCGGGGTCGCTGCCACGCACCGATTTGATGAAAGCGGAGATCGTATCGTAGTGCTGGTCGTCCGTTTTGTCGTAGAGCACCGCGCGGCGTTGGATCGATTCCTGGGCGACTTCGAGGGTGACGTGAATGCTGCCGTTCTCGACGGGAGTGGTCTCAACTGCCAGTTCGAGCGCATTGAGGGCATTGCGGGCATCTCCGCCAGAGATTTCTGCCAGGTGCAAGAGCGCGTCTTCGTCCGCTACGATATTGCGCAGGCTGTAGCCGCCTTTTCATCACGCAAAGCGCGCTTCAGCAAGGTAAGGACATCATCGGTGCTAAGTGGTTTGAGTTCAAAATGCGGGAGCGGCTGACCAGGGCTTTGATGACGTCAAAATAAGGGTTTTGCGTGGTGGCGCCGATCAGGGTGATCAGACCATTTTCCACCTGCGGCAAAAGGGCGTCCTGCTGGGCTTTGTTCCAGCGATGAATTTCGTCGATAAAAGGATCGTGCGTTGGCGTTGATACTTGCGGCGTTCGGTCGCGTCCTCGATGGCTTTGCGCAGATCCGCAACGCCCGCCAGAACGGCGCTGAGGGTAAGGAAATGGGCGTTGGTCGTGTTGGCGATCACCTGGGCGATGGTGGTTTTGCCGGTGCCAGGGGTCCGTAAAGAATGATGGAGCTGAACAGGCGGTCCGCCTCAATGGCGCGGCGCAGGAGGGTGTTTTTCCCAATGATGTGGTCCTGCCCGACGATCTCATCGAGCGTTCGCGGGCGCATGCGAGCGGCAAGCGGCGCGTTGGCAGCCAATTCTTCCTGCATGGTGTGTTCAAAGAGGTCCATTGGCAAACACCGTTCTAATCCTGATCGATGCGGCGGATCCAGGATCTGTGTCCTTTTCGCTGACGGCGGATGGATGGTTGGGAGCGCTCTTCGTCGCTTGAGTTTTAGCTCGTTTTGAGATGATGAGATAGAAAAGAGGGCTCCAAGCAGGATGAGCAGTTGGAATGGTTGAACCTGTTTGCCGGAACCAACGCTGAGGATCAGCCAGACAAGAGCCGCGAAAGCTATGAGTATCGTAATTTGTGCCAGACGTTTAAACATTTTGCTCCTAAAAGACGGGTTTTAGCCCTGCCTCTATTTTACATTGGTTTTGGACTTGCATTGGGCTTGTTTTGACAGGACAAGTGCTGGTTATTTGATCCTGTTTGTTGGACGTTGGATTGAGAGTAGACCCTCAATCGCGACCTACCCATTGTGTGGATGATGAGATGGTAGGGAAAGTTTTGTGAATTCCAGCTTTTGCGCATCAAGCAGCAATAATTTTCTTTCAGGAATTTCTTTGTTAAGTAAGGTTTGCAGGCTGATGGCAGCCATGAGCGAGGCGGTCAGGCCGACCGTGAAGGCGAGGGTGCCTGTTTCCTGCTCATCCCCGCTGTATTCCTGGCTGTCTCCATAGATCAGGTTCAACAGATCCTGCCCAGGCAGAACCAGGCAAACCTGCCCCCCCTGCCAGCCAGCAACCGCGCCATGAACAAATGGAATTTGGGCAGATTTGGCAGCTTGCTGAAGGATGAAGCGGTCAGGGATGTTATCAAGCGCGTCCAGAACCAGATCACAGCCCGCGAGCAGGTCAACGACATTGTCTGCTGTCATTCTCTCCTGAATAGTGTCAACTTCCACCAGCGGATTGATAGCGAGCATGCGATGTTTGGCAGCCAAAACCTTGGGCTTGCCCAGGTTCAGGTTTGAACTTAGCAGTTGGCGGTTTAGATTGCTCTCTTCAAAGAGGTCAGAATCGACAACGCGAATGAAGCCCACGCCCAGTCTGCCAAGCTGTTCAAGCAAATAGCCGCCCAGACCTCCGCAGCCGATGATGACAATGCGTTTTGGGAAAGCAAGGCTTGCTCCTGTGGGCTGATCGCGTTTTGATTCCTGAGATATCGTTCAAGTTCCATTTATCCACCTGCCATCAGGTGCAGAACTATCACGTCATCACCATCGTTGATCGGGTAACTGTCATATTCCTCTTCGGGCACGTACTCGCCGTTCACGCGCACGATGATGTGGCGGAAGGTGAAAACTTTTTGGTCCAGGAGCGCCCTGACGGTCATGCCTGCGTGCCAGGGCGACTCTTCAGTGTTTACTGTGATCACAGTCTTGGCTCAATCACTTCCAGCAGCATGGGCAGATCCATGCCGATCTCTTTCAGGCGTTCAGGTTTGGGAACGCCTTCTTCGGTCCAGCCGCGACGTTTATAGACGGCATCGACCAGCTGTTCATATTGGTCTTCGCGGTAGGCGCGCGTTTTGGCGATCTTTTCTTCCAGGCTCATTGAATCCGGGTCAAGCCCCTGGATCTCACGCAGCTGCTTATCGTAAAGTTCCTGACGGGAGAGATATTCCTCCTTGCTGACTGGGCCAAGCGAGCGATAAGGGGGGGATAGTCGTCCTTGCGCTCTCCTTGCCATGCGGATATTGAAAATGCGCTGGAATTGATAGACGCGCTCAGATTGGATGATCAGCTCTTCCTTGTCGATGTTCTGACCAGTGACAGCGTTGAAGAGGTCAACATAATTCTGAACGTGTTCGGGAACTTTGGCGGGTGTATCGGTCTTGTAGTTATCCGCTGGGACAATGTCGTTCCAGGGCAGTTTACACAAGCCAACCAGACCGAACCAGGTGCGGAACATGGGGTAATAATAGAGCGCGTAGGCTTGTCTTCAAAGGTCGGGATCTGTTTGTTGACCATGTCCATGAAGATTAGCCAGGCTTCATCGTGCTGCGGTCCCTTGTTGGCAAGAGCGAAACCGCCCTGCTGCGCCAGGCTCTCTTTATGGGCGTACTCGGAATATTCAAGTCCCTTGACTTCCATACCGATATCCTGCAGAAGCTGCGGATCAGCACCAAAGCGTTCAACAAAGATCTTCTTTAATTTGCGGATGCCAAGCCCGGCCAGCTTGCCAAATTCCTCCCCGCGCGACATCTGGTGAAGCAGCTCGAGCACCGCCTGGCTGTTGCCAAAGCGCAGGTCGAGCCCGCCCATGTCTTCCTGGGTGATCTGACCGCGCTGGTAACATTCCATGATAAAGGCGGTACAGGTGGCAAAGGATATGAGGTCGATGCCGTAGGTGTCGCAATAAAAATTTTCTTCCAGGATCGCCTGTGGGTCAAAGACACCCAGATTGGAACCCAGCCCGGCGACACATTCATATTCAGGGCCGTCAACAGTGACACACTGCCCGGCATAGGGACCGGTTTTGAGCAAAAAGTGGTCGGCAGCTTTGGCGCAGGACATCGTGCAGCCATACCAGCAGCGTCGTGAATGCCCTGGGTGAGGTAGTGGTTGATGAAAACTTCAGGAGCGATCTTGACAGTCTCGGGGTCACCGCCGGTTTGGAAGTTGCGCGTAGGTAAGAGGTCGTACTGATTCATGATCATCACGGTGTTGGCGGTTCCGATCTTGCGCATTTCGTTTTGTTTGTAGTCGAGGTCGTGCATCTGTTTGTGATACTTGACCCCAACCTTGTTGATCGTGCCCAGATCGGCAACGTTGTTGAGGTTGCCCTTAATGCCCTTGTATTTAACCACCAGGCTTTAATCCGTTTTTCGCGCAGAATCGTACCAATGCCACCGCGGGCAGCCTGTTTGAAGCGCACCGTCTTACGGCGCGGATCATAAAATGAGAAGTTGAGCATGCCCATGAGGGTGTGTTTGGCAGCGCTACCGCTGGAAACAACCGAAACGTTAACCTTATCGTCTTCATCGACGGCATACTTTGTGGTCAGCTCTTCCGCGAGCAAGTGAGAATCTTCAGGGTATTCTTCACCATCCTCAAACTGGATGATGCCCTCATTGCCATCAATAAAAACGATCAGGTCTTTTTCAGCTTTACCCTGAATCTCGAGCGCGTCCCAACCAGAGAACTTGAGCAGGGGACCAAAATAGCCGCCAGCGTTGCTGTCGATGGGAATATCGGTCAAAGGCGAGATCGAACAGACAAGCGTTTTGCCGGTGCCGGCATATTGGGTGATGCCGCCCAGCGGACCGACGCTGAAAACGATCTCATTTTCGGGTGAATCCCAGCGGGTCTCGGGTGTGACGGCATGCCAGAGATACCAGAGGTCAAAGCCTTTGCCGCCAATGAATTTTTCTTTCATGAAGTCTGTGACGATTTTTCCTGGATGCTCAGGTCCGAGACGTTGATATAAAGGGAACGCCCGGAATAGCCGCGTTCGATCTTCCCAAGCTCATAATGGTAGGTTTTGAGGATATTGCCCATGTTTTCTCCTATTCTTCTGTGCTGGCGATGGCAAGCGCGTTCTCGGGGCAGGCTTTGACACAAATGCCGCAGGCAATACACTTGAAAGGTTCGGACAGGTCATCTGCATAAACATTGCCAGGTGAGAGCAATAGCCGACACAGGCGAGGCAGCCGACGCACTTCTTCTTGTCGATGCGCACGATACCGCGCTTGTCGCGGTAGATCGCGTGGGCCGTGCACATATTGATGCACTCGCCGCATTGGTTGCAGTAGGTGGCGATGAAAGTGTTGTTATTGTTCAGGATGCGGATGGATGAGTAGTTGCGGTCGTCAGTTTTGTAATAGGCCTGGGAACAGGCTTTTCGCACGCCAGACAACCGGTGCAAATTTCCTGTCGGATGGTGAGAACTTTCATGGGTGAGTGTCCTTTTTATTCCAGTTTGTACTCTGAATTGTATGGGAGGAAAGGGATAACGTCAATGAAGACAGGTGAAAATGTGGATTGGGTGGTGTTTTTCAATTAGAAAAGTGGAGGCTGAAAATACTCATGTATTGACTGATCTGATAGTAGAAATGGGATATGCTAAGTTGAAAATGGGAAAGGATTTCAGGTAAATTTCGTGGAATCGCAAAAGTCATATGAAAAACGCAGATAAAAACAGCATTATTCATATGAATTATGTGGTTTCTAATCGCATTTATCATATGAATAATGCATTAAAGCGTTGCAAAAGAACGGGTTCTTATGCTAAAATGCTAATGTGGATCTTTTACTTGGCTTGAGTTATCAGATAGTGAAAAGGTGAAAATGAAACGACAAATTATATCTGACCTAAAAGACTGGAAAAACAAGAAAATAGAAACCACTGTTATTGACTGGTGTGAGGCAATGTGGCAAGACCTATGTTTTGCATCAATTTGCCAAAGAGTGCTTTGACGAAGTGGCTTATTTAAATTTTGAGAGAGACCCACGAATCGGAGAGGTTTTTGAAAGAGATCTTGACGCCAAACGAATTGTCAATGATCTTTCGAATCTATTCCTTCACCAACCTATTAAGCCAGGTAAGACAATACTGATTTTTGATGAAATTCAGATTCAACCCAAGGCGATCACCGCTCTAAAATATTTTCAGGAAGATATGCCCGAACTGGCAGTGCTTGGGGCCGGGTCTCTGTTGGGGGGGGTCAGCATCAGGGCAAACCAGTTAAGTTTTCCGGTTGGAAAAGTGGATCGGCTGGTGATGTATCCGATGAGCTTCCGTGAGTTTCTTTGGGCGAATCAGGGTGATGCTTATGAAAAAAAGTTTATCCCAATACTCATTGGATGAAGCCCTGCCATCCTATATAAGCAACAAACTACAGGAACTCTATTTTGAATATCTGATCATAGGAGGCATGCCGGAAGCGGTTAAAACCTGGGTTGAAACCAAAGATATCGCTCAGGTCAGCCGGGTGCAGGAAAACATATTGTTTGGTTATGAAAATGATTTTGCCAAACACGCTCCAAGTTCGGAATTGACAAAAATCCAATCGGTCTGGGAATCCGTACCGCAACAACTTGCAAAAGATAACAATAAATTTGTTTTCAGCCAGGTAAAGAAATCCGCCAGGGCAAAGGATCTGGAAGAATCTCTGGGTTGGCTGGTCGATGCCGGCCTGATTCACAGGCTTTGCAAGGTTGAAAACGCGGTCATACCGTTGTCTTCCAATCAGGATTCTACTTTTTATAAGGTCTATTTCTGCGATACCGGTCTGTTATGCAGGAAAGCAAACTTTACGATGAAATCGCTTCTGGATCAGGCGATGATCTCCGGTGGGTTCAGAGGATCGATCACAGAGAATTATGTTCTAAGCGAATTGCTGAATCTGGGTTATCAAGCTTATTTCTGGAGGTCTGGCAATACCGCGGAAGTGGATTTTCTGATCGAAGACGATGGACGAGTGATCCCTATTGAGGCGAAAGCTAACATCAACACAAAGGCAAAAAGCTATCGCTTATTTGTTAACAAGTACCGTAATGAAATAGGTTTCCGACTATCGCTGAAAAACACAGGGATTCAGGATGCGGAGACCACAAAAACGATCAGTCTGCCACTTTACCTGTTATGGCGGATCAAAGATTATCTGAAATAACCATGAAGAGTAAATGCTTAAAGATCAACAGAAAGTTTTGAGAATATTAACGGCACTCTAATATACATATCCCGTCCAGGCAAGGGTGGGATGTTATAATCGGTACCAGAAAAAAAACGAGAAAAGAGATTAAATATGACCCGAACCAGTGTTCCATGCCCAGTTTGCAGACAGCCGATTGTTGTCGATCTGACCCGTCTGTTTGACCTTAATACCGACCCTTCAGCCAAAGAAAATTGCTTTCCGGCGCTGCCAATTACTTTCAATGCCCAAATTGCCAGCAGCAAGGCATCTACCCGACGCCGATCGTCTATCACGACCCGGACAAGGAGCTTTTGCTGACCTACTTCCCGCCTGAGCTGCATACTCCGATCAACGAACAGGAAAAAAACGATCGGTCCTCTGATCAAAAAGGTGATGGATGATCTGGCTCCTGAAAAGCGCAAAGGCTATCTTTCAAACCCCAGACCATGCTGAGCCAGCAAAAGTTGTTCGAAACCATCCTCGAAGCCGATGGCATTACTCCTGAGATGTTGAAAGCCCAGCAGGAGAAACTCAACCTACTGCAGCGTCTGGCGGCGGCACCCGAGGCTGAGCTGGTAAAACTGATCACCGAGAATGATGAGCAGATCGATGAAGAACTCTTTGTTTGCTGTCCCGATTGGTTCAGGCTTCTGCGGCATCAGGCGACCAGGAAGCGGTCATGGCGCTGGCGGAGCTGCAAAAAGCGCTCCTGGAGCATTCAACGGTTGGCAAGGCAGCCGCTCATGAAGCTGCTGAAACCCGGGTTGCGATGGAAGAATTGCAGGAGCTTAGCAAAAAAGGCATCACCCGCGAAAACCTGCTTGAGCTGCTCATCAAGAACGCTGATGGCGAAATCCGCCTTACGACGATCGCGTCAATGGCTCGCGGTGGCTTGGATTATGCCTTCTTCCAAACCCTGACCGACAAGATCGATCAGGCGCAGGGTGATGAAAAAGCCAGACTTGAGGGATTACGTGAACGACTTCTGCATATTGTTGAAGCGGTTGATAAAGCCATCCAGGTTCAGCTGGCGGACGCGCAGAATTTGTTGGATGAACTGCTGGCTGCTGAGAATCTTGAGCAAGCCACCCAGCAAGCCCTGCCGCGTGTCAACCAAATGTTCAGCGAGGTGCTTAATAATGCAGCCACCAAAGCTCAGGAAGAAAACGACGTGGCCAAGCTGACCAAGCTGGCAAACATCGTGGCTGTTTTACGGGCTGCCAGTAGTACCGGCGCGGTGATCGAGATCGTTGAGGCTTTGCTGCAAACGGAGAATGAAGCTGATAGAACCAAGATCCTCGAAGAGGCTGGAGAGGCGATCAATGAAGAATTCAGCCAAACGCTGACCGGTTTGATCAATCAGGTGGAACAGCAGGGTCAGCAGCCTGAATTATTGGAAAAGCTGAAAGAGATCAATCGCGAAGTTTTACGCTTTACCATGCGCAGGAATTTGAACAACGGCAGCAAATAAAAATTTGTGTAAATTTATAAAAGAAGCGAGCGTTCATTCCAGACAACGCTCGCTTTTTATATTAATTGAGTTTCTTATATTAGTGCCCTCCTGAATTTCCCGGTTTTGGTGTGCAGATTTTATATGTTATCCCCGATGGGAAAACTGTTTTTGATAAACGTGGGAAACTCAGAAAACATCAAATGTAGCATCAGAACCTTGTAATGAAGGTTTAGGCTTTGATATGCATAGGCAGCGGACGGGGGGGCTGAACCCCCCCGTCCGTACAGTTTGCTTACCTATAAGCAGTATGGTCAAATTAGGAACTTGATATCATCAAGTACCAACAGTAGGGAGGGGGCTAAGTGCCCTTTGGGTATGTCCCCCCCATCCGTGAGTAAGCCTATCAGAACCCTGTAACAAAGTCGGAAACTTAGATACGCATATGTAGCGGATGGGGGGGGTAATACCTGACTTTCTCATATTAGTGCCTTGAATTTATCTGTTAATCATTCCAAGTTGTTTGCGGTTGTCGGCTTGCTGCGGCGGCGCATGATGTCAGTATCGTGGCAGG
>JMBV01000623.1_pt1 | contig 10030 bp, 18 predicted proteins | sample 616531 | NCBI WGS metagenome assembly JMBV01 (sample SAMN02727904, study PRJNA239997) | anaerobic digester metagenome | biome: anaerobic digester; isolation source: mesophilic anaerobic digester inoculated with municipal waste water sludge... | place: Germany: Bielefeld University, CeBiTec ... | reverse complement strand
GATTTTTATCAACTATTTCCTTTGCTAAATCTACATCTCTTAAATCAAATCTAATAGCCAAGCCACAACTATGGGTAATTTCCCTAGGAGTTGGAATTGTTCTAAATACAATTTCTTCATTTTTAAATGCCAATTCTGATTTCATAGCATAATTTGTAGATTTAAAAGTAATAACGCCAAATTCCCTATTTAACATTATAACATACTCCCTATCCTATTGTTATAGTATTCATTGGGTTTTTTTTAATTTTTCATATATAGTATACATATTAGAAATTTCTCCAACTTGAAGTTTCTCTTTAATATTATAAAAGTCTAGACAAGTTCCGCAGGAGATAATTTCTACGCCCTCTGCCTCTAGGGTTTTTAAATCCTCCAATACTTCTGAGCCCTCACAGGTTAAATATACTCCACTATTGTAAAATAATAGAGTTGAAGGAAATGGTGTAGCCTCAGTTAAAGTATACATAAAGGACTTCATTAAGATCTTTCCTAGTTCCTCTGAGCCTCCTCCCATAGTATTTGAAGCAAAAGCTATAGTTAAATCTTTAAAAGTATCTGGTATACATACATTAGCTTCATCCTTTACTTCACCTTTAGTAATGTGAATATAGTATTCAGTATCGCTTTTTTTATCTACATCATAGTCATAACCTAAACTATTGGCTAATTTAGATACATTATCCTTAGCCACTTCATTATCTACTATAGTGGTTATTATACCCTCATGTAAATTATCCAACTCTTTTTTAGTCATAATAACAGGTTTAGGGCAAGCTTCTCCCCTTGCATCTACTTCTTTTCTCATTTTTATCCCTCCAAGTTTTCTTATACTTCTATTATACTATTGTTTTAGTATTTCATGGATAGATATAATTTATAATTAATTAGGCCTCTATAAATTATATCTATGGTACATGATACAGGAGGGACGGTTCTACTTGTATCAGGAATAAACTTTAAATAAAAAAAATTATATCCCTAGGCTAGCCCTTAATAATATTAATATGGGTATTAAATATATTAATATTATCCTTGACATACTTAAGTTATTGTATTATTATACTTTTAGGGGGGGATTATTTTGAATAATGAGATTAATATTATTTTAAAAGATTTAGAAAAGGGCAAGATTAATACTAAAAAGCCATAGAAAAAAAATAAAATCCATAGATACAAAGCCTAAAAGAGTTAGAAAAGCAAGTAAAATTAAAATCCATGTAGTAGATAAAGATACAAATATAAGAATCCCAGGAATCCCCTTTTGGCTAATAAATTCCATGATTAGTCTAGGTTTTGGCCTTGGAAATTTAGTCAGTAGATTTTCTACAGATATAGATGAAGATTTAAAAGTAATTCTAGATAATATTAGTAGTAAAGATGTAAAAATGATAATTAATGAATTAAAAAAACATGGACCATATAATTTAGTAGATATAAAAGATGGGGAAGATACAAAAGTCCTAATAAAATTATGTAAAGAAGGTGGAAAGATGAAAAGGGAAGTAATAGGAAAATGTCCTGTTTGTGGAGAAGAATTAGATGTAACTAGATTAAGCTGTAGCCATTGCTATACCAATATAGAAGGAAGTTTTACTTTATGTAAATTTTGTAAGCTTTCTGATGAACAAAAATATTTTGTAGAGGTATTTATTAAAAATCGTGGTAATATTAAGGAAATCGAAAAGGAACTGGGAATATCCTATCCTACTGTTAGAAATAAATTAGAGGATGTCATATCTGCCCTAGGCTATAGCCCAAAATATGCGGAACCTAAGGTAGATAGAAAGGAAGTATTGGAACGATTAAGTCGTGGAGAAATTAGTTCTGAAGAAGCTGTAAAACTACTTAAAGGAGAAGATTAAGGGGGGGCTTTAAATGAAAGAAGAAAGAATGATGATTTTATCTATGTTGCAGGAGGGAAAAATCAGTTCTGAAGAGGCAGTTAAGCTTTTGGAGGCCTTAGAGGATGCAGATGCTAAAACAGAAGAAAGTGGTTTAATTGATGTAGATAAAACTAAAGAAAAAAATGAATGAAATAGGAGATATAGCAAAGGAACAGGGGGGGAAAAAAAATAGGAGATATGGGAGTAGATTTAGGAAATAAAATTGCAAAAGCTTTTAGTAATATAAATTTTGGGGATTTCTCTGGTAGAAGTGAAAGTATTAACACTACAGTAGAAATGGATATTTCCCATATTGAAAATCCTAATATAGAATTAGAAGCCATTAATGGAGGAATAATTGTAGAAAATTGGGATGAGGATTTTATATCTGTAAATATAAATTGTCGATATAAAGATGGGCTATTTAGGGAAGGCGAAGATTTCTTTGAATTTTATAAAACAGATAATAAAATAATCTTCTCTCCTATATTTACTGGCAATCTGTCCATAGACCTAAAGGTATTTTTACCAGATAAGCCTATGGAGAAATTCGTCTAAAGAGTACCAATGGACCAATAAAAATCGAGGATTTCACGATGGATATTTTAGATTTGAGCACTAGTAATGCTGCTATTACAGTAGAAAGCATTAAGGCAGAGGAAGTTAAATTAAATACTAAAAATGGTAAAATCATATTAGATAATATAATGTCACCTAAAATAGATGCTAATACTGGAAACTCCAATATATTAGTGGAGGATGTTGAAACAGAAAATATTAATTTAATTTCTAAAAATGGTAGAATATATCTTTCTGATATAATGGCAGAGGAAATTATAGCTAAAACCTCCAATGCCACCATAGAATTAGAAGATATAAGTAGTGAAAAAAATAGAATTAAAAACTTCTAATGCTAAGGTACAGTTAAATGATTTAAATCTAGATGTACTAAATTATTTAGGGATTGATACTACCAACGGGGGGGTATAGATATAGAATTAGATGAATTAGATAGAGAAATCTACTTGGATTTAGAAACCTCCATAAGCAATATAGATTTAAGTCTACCAAATTTAGTGTATGAATTAAATAAACAAGTTAATCTTGGGAAGAAAAAAAATAATAGCCCATAGTATTGATTATAAAGAAGAAGATGGCTTAAAGCTAGTGGCCACTACTTCTAATGCTTCCATAAAAATTTATTAAGGGGGGGGATAATGTGAGAGAAGAAAGATTACAAATACTTAAAATGGTAGAAGACGGGAAAATTACTCCAGAAGAAGGTATGGATTTATTAGATGCCCTAGGAGATATGGAAGAAATGCATATTGAAAACAAACAGGCTAAATGGCTTAAAATAAGGGTCTCTGATGGTGGGGGGGATAAATCTAAGGTTAATGTTACAGTACCAATTGCATTAATAGATGTGAGTATGAGAATGGCAGGTAAATTTGGCCCAGCCTTTGTGCCAGAGTTAAAGGAAGCTGGGATGACAGAAGATGATTTTATGGAATTATTTGATGCAATAAAAGGTGGAGCCATAGGAAAACTAGTAGATATAGAATCTGAGGATGGGAGAAGGTAGAGATAATAGTAGAATAAAAAAAACTGTCATTCTGGGTAGCCCAGGATGACAGTTTTTTTAATTTCAGGATGACACCTTTTATTCTCTCGCCTTCACTATATTATAAACTATTCTAATTCCCAATAGAATTATAATTATAGGCCATAGATAATTTATAAATTTCCAAAACTTTATTTCCATGGCAGTTTTAGTATTTATTAAAAATAATATGGATACTACTATCATGGCTAAGGCTAAATGTCTTGGCCACTCTATGCCAGAACTCTTATATCCTACTAGATATATTATAAAAAAATGCAATTCCGAATAATAAATAAAGTGCCCAGGAAACATTCCCAAAGGACAGCTCTTCTATTAAACTATAGGTTCCCAAAGCAGGAAGTATAGTTCCAAACATAAGTAATCCCTTAGACCTTTGTCTTCCATATAATACTAAAGATATTATTCCAAATATCCATAAGAATAAAAAGCTCTTAATATTTACTCCAGGGAAGGCATATTCGTTTAGTATATATATTAGGGAAATAGATAGTAAAACTAGACCTGAAATCAAATAAACCAGTTTATCCTTTACAAAATAACCAGCTATAAGGCCTATGGACAATATAAATAGTAGCCATTCAAAGCTCAATACATTTAAATTCAATAATAAAAACAAGACTCCAATAAAAATGAGGAAAAAACCAAATGCATAATCGTCTCTTCTCATAAAAAGACCTCCTTTATCATAGTATTTCACTTATATAATTTAAAATTACAGAATTTATTATTCCTTCTCCTATAAAAGTATTTGGAAAAAAATATAGTAATGGGAGAAAGTATAAGATTAAATAAATATACTATAAATAAACCTTCCATTAAGCCAAATAATACTCCTCCAATTCTATTTAATCCCTTTAATATGGGGGGGTTTTTAATAGAAATGAAAACAGTTCTAAAATCAGAGATATTAAAGCATTTACTATCCAAAAAAAATTAATATTATAGAAAAGATCCTTATGATTACATCAATAAGTCCCTTAGATATAAGATTTGGAATAAAATTTAAATTCTCTTTGGACTTAGAATAAAATAATATTCCCAATATAAATTCTACCATGCCTTCAAATAGGCCATATATTTTAAGATTATTATTTATATACCCATAAACATGCATATAATACCTCTTAGTCAGTATTACAGATAATATGGTTTGTAATATATTAAATATGGACAATACTAAGCCTAGAGTAAATCCCTTTAGCATTCTATATATTAATATGGATATAATAATTATATCTGTCCAATTCACAAAAATCCACCCTTATACTAGAAATTTCCCAAATCTATTTTGTCTTCATATAATATTATGATTTTCTTATTATCTCTAATTGCCTTAATTATATCATCTTCAGAATTGTATTTAAAGATTTCCCCTTGATCATTTAAACCTATTATATATTCACCACCATATAAAACCAAACAATTGTCGTAAATGATGATTTTTTTTGTATTCTTCTGAGAAAGAATAATTAAGTATTATATCTCCATCATTAGAGACAATTTCCAATGTGTTGCTATATAATATATATATTTTCCCATTAGAATATTGTATATCCTTTAAGGATTCATAGGGTCTCTGCCATATAATTTCATCTTGGGAAATGAAATATAAATTAGAATCTGTCATTAATATAATTTTATTTCCATTTGCATATTTTGTATATAGAATTATCTCATCTTTAAATTCGTAATGAAATAATTCTTCGCCTCCCATTTTAAAACCTTGAATTTCCGATTTAATCCCTACACTTTCCAAACTTAATGTAGAAACCATATATTGATTTCCTGAGGAATTAATATTATAGTTTAAAATACTTCTATTTTCCGTAATAATGCTTTCTATTATTTTTTTTATCCTTATTTAGTATCTTTATACTTTCACTGAAACCCTCCTTAGTATGGATTAAAATATAGTCAAAACTTTCCACTATATTTTCTACTCTAGTTTCCATCTGGATTTTATCTATAGTTTCTAGATTTTCATTTAATATATGAATTTCACCTAGGGGGGGCTTTTCATATATATAAATATTTTTATCCCCCATATAGATACCAATTTCATCGAAATTAAATTCTCTTTCCTTAATTATTTCTCCATTATTGTCTATTTTAATAAGTCTATGGCCATTCCATAGGACTACTCCTTTATAATTTCCCATATCTATAATCCCTTCCTCTATGGAAATAGACTTAGATATATTAAAGGAAATATCTTTTATATTAGTATCTCTAAAAAAAAGCCACAACTTTTTCCTGATTTTTTTTCATTAAATAAAAACCATAGGGATAATAAGATTAAAATTATAAAAATGAATTTCTTGCCTTTTTTCTTAGTTTTCAATGTTCCACCTCTTTTAATTTCCCTTATATTTGATATAATAAATGTACCCATACATTTAACTGGAGGTTATGAAAAAAATGTTAATAGATAGAAGCTTAGACACTCCGTTGTATATACAACTTTATGAAAATATTAAATTACAAATTGAAAATGAAGATTTCAAAGAGGGAGAAAAATTACCCTCTATTAGAAGTTTAGCAAAAAAAACTGGAAGTAAACAATATAACAATTGTAAATGCCTATAAACTTTTAGAACAGGAAGGCTATGTATATTCTGTAAAAGGCTCTGGTACCTATGTTAGAGGTATTAATTATAATATGGAAATTTCCTATATGGAAGACGAGGATATAGAGTTGATGATAGGTGGCATTATGCCTATTTCTAAAAATAGTATTAATTTTGCATCTGTATCTCCTACTCCTGAAATATTCCCTATGGAAGAGTTTAAACAGTCCCTAATAGAGGTTTTAGATAGGGACAAGGGTAATGCCTTTCTATATCCAGAAATAAATGGCTATGAGCCTTTTAGAGAATCTATATCTCTATTTTTAAAGGAAAACTATAATATGAAAGTAAATAAGGATGAAATACAAATAATTTCTGGTGGTCAACAGGGCATAGATATAATTACCAAGACTCTAATATCTCCTGGAGATTTAATATTTGTAGAAAATCCCACTTATTCTGGAGCCACTCAGGCTTTTAAATCTAGGGGGGGAGCTAAAATCGTAGGCATTCCCATGAAAGAGGATGGTATAGATTTAGGAGTATTTCACAACTATATAAAAAAAAGTCTAGCCCTAAATTTTTTTTATATGATGACCAATTACCAAAGCCCCCCCACTACCTATTCCTATTCAGATGAGAAGAAACGGGAATTAATTCGACTTAGTAAAAAAAATATAAATTTTATATTATAGAAGATGATTTTATGACTGATTTAAACTATAGTAATAAAAGAAATCTCCCCCCCTTAAAGTCTATGGATAATTTAGATAATGTGGTGTATATTAAATCCTTCTCTAAAATCTTTATGCCTGGAGTTAGAATGGGATTTATGACTGTGCCTAGTAATTTGTTTAAGGATGTAATGAGAGTCAAACATACTACAGATATTTCTTCTTCTGGATTTTTGCAAAGGGCCTTTGATCTATTTTTAAGAAAAGGCTATTGGAAAGACCATATTGAAAATATAAATGGAGTATATAGTGAAAAATACAATACTATGGTAAGGGAATTGAAAAACCTTGAAAAGTACAATATTACTTTTGGAGAGCCAAAAGGTGGCCTAAGTATATGGATTAAGCTACCAAGTGAAATAGATGCCATGGAATTATATAATGAATGTAATGAAAACAATGTGGCCTTAGTTCCAGGCAAAATATTTTTCCTAGATAATAGTATATATTCTAATTATATAAGACTGAGCTTTGGCGCTGTATCCAATGAGGAAATAGTAGAGGGTATTAGAATAATGGAGAATTGTATTAGAAGAAAATATGGGGGGGAAAATAATAATGAATATTTGCCATTTTTATAATTGGCACTGGGCTCTGCATACCCATGGAATAGGCATAGGTAGTCATCCTGAACGAAGTGAAGGATCCTGATTTTATGCTGTTTAGAGATCCTTCACTTACGTTCAGGATGACAAAAAGGTACTTTATCAGTAGTCCCGAACTGTCCCTGGTGCAGTTGACTAGTCTAAAAATTTCATTACCAATGTAATAAACTCTTCTGGCTTCTCAAACATAGAAGCATGGCCTACGTCTTTTATAATTTCCCATTTAGAATCTTTAATCTCCTTATAGAGTAACTCTTGATATACAGTTGGTGTAATTACATCAAGTTCTGAGCTGATAATTAATGTAGGTACATTAATTGTATTTAGTTTATGGTTTACATTAAAGCCATCTGCGCTTTTTAGAGCTCTTTCAAACCTTTCAAACCATTCTCTGTCCATAATCCTATGAAATGCCTTTTCTAATTTATCCATATCCTTATAATTTTCTTTATAATAACTATAGGAATACATATAGGGCATAGTAGAGTTTAAAAATATAGAAGCATCTAAGGTAGATGCTTTATCTATCCACTTTTCTGCTATTTTTTTCATATAATCTGTAGTATGACTATCCGTATTGGCTAAAATTAAAGATTTAACCATATCTGGATATTTAGTGTAAAAGCTTAAGGCAATTTTTCCTCCATAGGAAGTTCCCAATAGATTTACACTTTTTAACTCTAATTTATCTAAGAATTTTTTTAGAATTTCTACTTGAGCATCTATATTATATTCCACATCAGAACTATCTGTTTTCCCTGATCTAATAAATCTATGGTTACCATATGGTAATCCTTAGATATGGTTTTAATAAAAGGCGACCAGCTATTAGTCGACATTAACATGCCATTTAAAAATACTATAGCTTCTCCACTGCCATATTCTTTATAGTATATGTTTTTATTGTGTATATTTATATAAGGCATTGTATCATCTCCTATTTTATTCTAATATTAGTATAGCAGAATAAGTGGAGATTTAAAAATAAAAAGATACTACTAAGCTGTAGCATCTTTTTATTTTATTTATTTTCCTTCTACTCTATCTAAAATATCATTTAAGTCTTCTATAGGTTTTAAATTTTCCCAGGTAGTACCATCATCAGATACTTTTAATAATGACATGGCTTGGGTACCAAGTCTTTGGTAGTCGGCAAAGTTTACAGTTCCACCCATCGGAATCTTGAATTCTTCTTTTTCCATAGCTTTTATGAAATTATCCCAATTTAGAATTTCCCCTTCTGTTCTTCTAAGCCCTTCTACCATAAAATGTCCTGCTATCCAACCAGCCATAGCAAAAGCGTTAGCTGCATAATCTGGTTCACCAAATTCAGTCATCCCATCTACAAAAGCTTGAACTTCTTCTACATCACTAAGGTCAACCCAAGCATTTGTATATATTGGGAATTTATTAGATGAATTTACATAATCTGTTGTAAAATTGGATATAGTTGTAGCATCAGCATTTGAATAAGTTGTAAATACTGGTTTATCTACTCCTTTATTAACTAATTCCTTTATAATTGTTGGAAATGTTGCTTGTATAGATGCAGCTACTATAATATCTACATCCTCATTTTTCATTTTTAGAACTGCTGAAGATACGTCAGCTGCTCCTGGATTTACTTGTTCTTTAACTACTACATAGTCTCCACCTAATTTTTCTACTTGATTTTCTACCCCAGCTAATAAGTCTTTTCCTGCATCATCATTTGTATAAATAACTCCTATTTTATTAGCATCGTGTTCTTCTATAGCTCTAGCAACGATTAATCTACCTTCAGTTACATATATAGGTTGAACTGGGAATAATCCTTGTCCTTTGTCTACTGAGCTGGCATCTTCATTGTATAAATCAGATATTCCTGCTGCAAAATATACAGTAGGAATTCCAGTTTCTTTTAGTAAATCTAATGTAGCTCCAATAGTTGGTGTCCCAAAATGTCCTACTATTGCAAATACCTTATCGTCATTTATTAATTGTTCTGTAAATGCTTTTCCTTTTACTGGGTCAAATTCGTCATCATAGTGGACAAATTCTATTTTTCTACCATCAATTCCACCTATATCATTTACTTGTTTGAAATATGCTTGTATACCTGCATTAAAAGGAACTCCTACTGTAGCAAAAGCCCCCCCAGACGTGGCCGCAACATTTCCTACTTTAATTGTATCTTCAGTAATCCCTTGAGATATGGCCTCTTTATTGGAACAGCCTGTCAGGGACATCAATAAAATAGTTAAAGCCATTAAAACTGATAAAACTTTTTCCCTCTTCATAAATCTTCCCCCCCTTATTTTTTTGTTTTTACTACCTAGATATGCCTCTACAAGTAAAGGATTGATGAGAAGTTCTTCTGCTTTACCTTTCATACTTATTTCCCAACTTCCAATACATAGGCATAATCAGCAATTTTTAATGTTTGTAATGCATTTTGTTCTACAATTAAAATTGTAGTACCATCCTTTCTAATTTCCTCAATTATTTCAAATATATTTTTTTACTATTAAAGGTGCTAGACCTAAAGATGGTTCATCTAATAATAAAAGCTTTGGACTTCCCATAAGAGCCCTTCCTATGGATAGCATCTGTTGTTCCCCCCCACCTGATA
>JMBV01000622.1_pt1 | contig 10031 bp, 13 predicted proteins | sample 616531 | NCBI WGS metagenome assembly JMBV01 (sample SAMN02727904, study PRJNA239997) | anaerobic digester metagenome | biome: anaerobic digester; isolation source: mesophilic anaerobic digester inoculated with municipal waste water sludge... | place: Germany: Bielefeld University, CeBiTec ... | reverse complement strand
ATTCGAGTGAATCTGACATGGTGTCTGAATCAGTAGTGTTTGAATCTGATCCGTGACTCATCCGAAGCCGGATTCTTTTTTTATTTTTTTTCCTCTTTTTCTGCTTTTTGTTTTCCTTGAAATGAATCATTTGTGATTCAATTCCGTATGCCGTGATATAGTTGTTGATGATTTCAAGAAATTTCGCACCAAAACGTTCTGCTTTAACCTTTCCGAAACCATGAATTTTCAGTAGATCTTTTTCTGTCTCCGGCAGGTAATCGGCCATTTGTACCAGTGTCTTTACGGATGCCACAATATATACCGGCAGATTTTCCTCTTTGCTGATGTGGTTGCGGAGTTGAACCAGTTCACTTAAAAGTTCGGGGTGGTTCGATTTTAATTGTGTTCCGGTGCTGTCGCGGCTGTACGATGTGAGGGAGAAAGGGGGTTTCCTGAACTGACTGCGAGCCTTGTAGTACGACTCTACGCTGAAGTCATTGGCTGTGGCGGAAATCAGATGTGTTTTCAGGGCTGCAGCTGCAAACAGGGAAGTGATGTCATCATCGTATTCCTTTGCATTAGCCCTATTGTCGGTGGTTGCTGCAGATTCCTGTAACGTCCGCAACAATGTTTCAATTTTTTTTCGTTGAAATATAAGGAGGATGCACGAATCCGTTTTGTAAGAAAAACCTTGTCGACAGGTGTTTGCCGGATGATATGCTGCAGTTGTATTCTGAATTTACTGGCTACCTGTTCCAGTTCAGTTAACTTATTACAGACTTCACCCACGAAGGGAACAGTTTCTTCACTGAAGGAAGACTCGTTTTCCTTTGTATCGGAGTACCACGAGCGTGCTGTTTGAAGAATCGGATCAAAGTTGTATAGTTGAAGCAGTAAGTTAATTTTGAACTGTTCCTTTGCCAATTGAAGCTCTTCGGCAACATGGTTTTCATCGGGTTTTGACGAGGAGAACCGGACAACCTGTTCGTCTACCTCTATGCTGTAGCGGTTAATAGGGCTTTTCAGCACCAAGCTGTCAAGCGATCGGCAACGGCTTAGCGCCACATACACCTGTCCCGGTGAAAAGGCTTTTCCAGCATCGATAATTGCATTATCGAATGTGAGCCCCTGACTTTTATGAATTGTAATGGCCCAGGCAAGCCGAAGGGGGGGAATTTGTTTGCAAGTGCCTATTATCTCCTCTTCCACCGCGTTGGTCTCGGGATTGGTAGTGTAGCGGATATTTTCCCATATTACGGGTGAAACGGTGATCTCATCTTTGTCGCCCGGACAGAGCACGGTTACGCTCTCTTCCATGATGCGGGTGATCTTGCCTATTTTCCCGTTGAAATAACGTCGTGGTACCTCCATGTCGTTTTTCACGAACATCACTTTAGCTCCCTCTTTAAGTTCGAGATTCATATCGGTGGGAAAAGCGTTCACAGGGAATTCACCTTTAACAACAGCTTTGAATTGGTGAACGGTTGTTTTGATTTTTTTTCCAATTCGGCGCTGTTGATCGCATCTGCGCTGAAGTTATGCGTGGTAAGCGTGATATAATTCTCATCTGGTGATGGGTTAAAATGCGGATCATAACGGCTTTGCAGCAGGTTGAACCTTCTGGTGAAAGAGAATCGTTCCTCACCTGGTTCAATAAGTCAATAAAAAGGTTATCTGACTGACGGAATATCTTGTCGAACTCCACGTAAACCGGCGGATGCTCCTGAATGGACTGACTGTGGAAAAATATATTCCCCCCCGGTAATAATCCGACAAAATCCTCCACTCATCGGCCTTGGCCACTGGTGACAGTTGGTACATGTCCCCTATAAAAACCATCTGTACGCCACCGAAGGGCTCCGAGTGCCTGTGGCGTACACTGCGAAGAACCGTATCTATGGCATCCAGTACATCAGCCCGCACCATGCTGACTTCATCAATAACCAACACTTCCAGTTCACGGATCACGCGACGGCGGGCACTGTTCATTTTAATGCGGGCGATCAGCGATTCGCGTCCGGCAGGAGTCGGTGTGAACGGGGTAAATGGCAACTGGAAGAACGAATGGATAGTTGCCCCCCCGCCGGCATTGATAGCCGCCACGCCCGTCGGCGCCACCACGGCTGTCTGTTTAGTAGTCTCGGCACAAAACTGGTGCAGGAAAGTTGTTTTACCCGTGCCGGCTTTTCCGGTAATAAAAATATTCCTGCCGGTGTGGGTTACAAATTCTTTCGCACATTCATATGGAGTAGGACAGGACATATCTTACCTTATAAAGCGACTTCGCTACCATTACATTCTTTCGGGAACATCAATACCAAATAGTTTCATCCCTTTTTTTTACGGTCAATGCAATATTTTTTTGAGAGTGCCAGCCGGAAATCACGCAGCGCTATGTTCTCTTCGCGAAGGATGGAGTATTCGTGGTAGAACTGGTTGTACTCCTTCACCATATCGTACACATAGTTGCCGATTAGTGATACGTTGTACTCTTCTCCGGCTTGTTTCACAATTGCCCCCGAATTCAGACAGCATCTGTACTAAGCCTTCCTCTTTTTCCGATAACGGTATTGATCCGCTTAGCTTTTCAGGAATTACAATACCTTGCTCTTCCGCTTTGCGCAAAACTGATTTGATGCGGGCGTGGGTGTACTGAATAAACGGACCGGTATTACCATTGAAATCGATTGACTCTTTCGGATTAAATGTCATATTTTTCTTCGGATCCACCTTCAGGATGAAGTATTTGAGTGCGCCCATCCCCCCCACCATGCGGGAAATAGCTTCTGCCTCTTCTGGCGACACATCATCAAGCTTTCCAAGCTCTTTTGAAGTTTCCCTGGCGGTTTCAATCATCTCAACCATAAGGTCGTCGGCATCTACCACAGTCCCTTCGCGCGATTTCATTTTCCCTTCAGGCAGTTCCACCATTCCGTAGGAAAAATGTATCAGTCCTTTTCCGAACTCGAACCCCCCCAGCATATCCAGCAGTATTGAAAGCACCTGAAAATGATAATTCTGCTCGTTGCCCACAACGTAAATCATCGTGTCAATGGGGGGGTAATCATCGAAACGCAGTTTTGCAGTACCAATATCCTGTGTCATATATACAGAGGTGCCGTCAGCACGAAGCAGGAGCTTATGATCCAAACCGTAAGTAGTTAGGTCGGCCCATACAGAATCATCCTCTTTCTGGTAGAAAAGCCCTTTCTCCAGACCTCTTAATACTTCCTTTTTTTTCCTGCCAGGTAGGTTTCCGATTCATAATAGATCTTGTCAAACGAGACACCCATCTGATGATATGTTTCATCGAAGCCTTCATATACCCATCTGTTCATTTTCTTCCAGAGGCTTACAGTTTCTTCATCACCGGCCTCCCACTTTCTGAGCATTTCACGTGCTTCCTCCATCAGTTGCGACTGTTCCTCGGCCTGCTCCTTAGTCAGCCCGTTATCCTGTAATACGGCCTGCTCTGCTTTATATTTTTGTCGAATAATACGTAATAGTCCCCCGATGAGATGATCTCCCTTTTTCCCGATGATTCCGGTGTTTCTCCATAGCCCCATTTTAGCCACGCCAGCATCGACTTGCAAATATGGATACCCCCCCGGTCGTTCACGATATTGGTTTTAACCACCCGTTTACCATTAGCTTTCAATACTTCGCTCAGTGAGTGTCCAAGCAGGTTGTTGCGTACGTGACCAAGGTGAAGTGGTTTGTTGGTGTTGGGTGAGGAGTATTCCACCATATAGAGTGGTGCATCATCGGCCACCGGTGTGAAGCCGTATTCTGGCTGTGCGTTAATATATTCGAGCAGTTTTACCCATGTGTCTGAAGCGATGCTCAGGTTAAGAAACCCTTTTATTACATTGAATTCAGCGATGATGGGAGATTTTTTTGCCAGATAGGTACCAATCTCCTGCGCTGTCTGTTCAGGATTTTTTTTCGATATTTTAAGCAGGGGAAATGTTACCAGCGTGTAGTGTCCTTTAAACTCTTTTTTTTGTCTTCTGCAGAGTTATCTGCGACGTTTCCACATCTGTACCATAAAGTTCCCTGATTGCTCCTTTGATAGCCTCCTGGAGTATCTGTTCAATATTCATACGATTAAAGCTTTTATTTTCACTGAAGTTAGTCGTTTTCTACACTTTAAAACAGTAAAAAAACAGTTTTTACTGTTCGTCAGATTATCGAAAATATTTTTGTATGCTAATTTGTGTGAAAGGCTTTTATTCCCATTTCATACAAATGTTGTCTCTCAATTGAATGGACAAAGGTAAGAAAAATGGAAGAAAGTTCACAGATTCTTCACTATATCCTGAATAACCAGTCCTGAGAGGGTGAATCCGAATACGGCAGTTACCTGCACCATGGTTCCGTTAATCTGCGCTTTCCGGAAACTGCCATGCTCGCCGGCATCTGTCAACACATCCTCCCCCCCCTGTTATTAAGCAGCTCTTCGCTGTAGACGCAGAGTATGGGCTTTTGCGGCTTCCCTTCTTTTCGCATCCGCTGACGCAGAGCCGATGCCAGTTTGCAGCCACGTACTTTCCAGAATTCCGCTACGTGAATCTTCTGCGGATCTATCTTGAGCGCTGCACCCATCGACGAGAACAGGGTTGCACCGGTTTTTGAGGCTGTAATGAGGAGATGAACCTTGTTGGAAAGGGAGTCGATTGCATCTATAATATAGTCGTACTCTTCAAGGTGAAACGAACCGGACGATGCGGCATTATAAATTTCAGGTATTGTATTTATGATTGCATGTGGATTTATTTCTGTCAGTCGCATTTTTAACACATTTACCTTAAGCTCTCCAATTGTTCCTGTGGTAGCCGGCAGTTGACGGTTTATGTTTGCTGCTGCAACTCTGTCTGAATCCACGATGGTAAGATGCATGATACCGCTTCGTATCAACCCCCCCTCGGCACACCAGCTACCAACGCCTCCAACCCCAAAAAGAATTACTTTTTTTTGTGGTGATAGCTTGCATTGCATCTTTTCCTATAAGCAGCTCTGTACGGGCAAATATTTCGTTATACTCCATACCAGGATTAAATAGCGTGCAAAAGTAGTAATAAATCAGATAAAAACAGGCTATCAGAATAGAAATAAGTCTCTAAGAATTGAATATCAGGTAATGTTCTGACGGGGGGGAGTACAAATAAAAGAGGGTGGAATCACATTGTGAAACACCCTCAGCGTTATAATACGTGGAATAATTTTTTTAGTAGTACCTGTCGTTTTTGGGCTCGAAGTAAGCCTGGGGGGATGCAGACAGGTAGGGCATGTCTTCGGAGCTTTTTTGCTCTTGATGACAAAACCGCAATTACGGCACTGCCACTCTATCTCCTCTTCACGGGCGAATACTGTATCATTTTCAACATGGTTCAGCAGCTTCAGGTACTGCTCTTCGTGAATTGCCTCTGCCTTGGCAATCATTCGATACATTGTGGCGATCTCCTTGAATCCTTCTTCTTCGGCTATATCAGCAAACTTAGGATACATTTCGGCCCACTCTTCGTTTTCACCTTCAGCTGCAGCCTTTAGATTCTCTGCAGTGGTGCCGATCACTCCCGCAGAAGGCAGCGGTAATTTCTACCATTCCACCTTCTAGATATTTGAACATACGTTTTGCATGCTCCTGTTCTTGGTTGGCAGTATCCTGAAAAATGGCGGCAATCTGTTCAAAGCCCTCTTTTTTTGCCTGTTTGGCAAAATAGGTATAACGCATTCTGGCTTGCGACTCTCCTGCAAATGACTGCATCAGGTTTTTTTTCGGTTTGTGTTCCCTTTACACTTTTCATAAGTTTTAGTTTATTTGTTTTTATTAATCCTTTCAGTATCGTCAGCTTACAAAAATAATCATTTTTGAGATTAAAATAAAAAAAATAAAAGGGTAGCATTATTTATTTAGAATGATTATAAATATATGAACTATTTCGTTAAGCTAAATGAGCAGAGGACAAATTTATTTGGGCTATGCCATAGCGAGAAATAGTCTAACCTTAGTGAAGCATTGTTCCGGCATATTTAATAAAAACGGTTTCACTCCAGTTCGCTTAATTCGAGCCAACGCATAGTTTTTTTTCATCAATCAGCTGCATGATCTCCGACAGGTGGTTTGATTTGTTCATCAGTTCATCAGGGGAAAGGCTCCCTGATGATAGTTCGCTGCCTATGCACTCTTTCTCAGACTCCAGTGCTTCAATCTCCTGTTCCAGTGCTTCAAACTCCTTTCTCTCCCTGAATGTGAGCTTCCTTTTTTTCCTCAGTTTTTTTTCTATGCTGATTAGTATCAGGTTTAGAAATACGGCTCATTTCGGATTGTATCTTATCATTCTCTGATTTCCATTCCCTGTATTGTGTGTAGTTCCCTGGAAAATCACTTATCTGGGCATCTCCTTGAAAAACAAGCAAGTGATCCACCACTTTATCCATGAAGAACCGGTCGTGAGATACCACGATAAGGCATCCTTTGAAGTTGGCAAGATACTCTTCCAAGATATTAAGTGTGATGATATCCAGATCGTTGGTTGGCTCGTCCAGAACTAAGAAATTGGGATTTCTGATCAGCACAGTGCAGAGATAGAGGCGCCTTTTTTTTCACCGCCGCTGAGCCTGTACACGTAGTTATGTTGTTTCTCGGGGGGAAGAGAAAATGTTGCAGGAACTGCGAGGCGGTGAGGTGATTACCATTGCCGAGGTCAATAACTTCAGCTATATTCTGTACCACTTCAATCACTTTCATCTGCTCATCAAACAACAATCCTTCCTGACTGTAATAACCGAAATTCACTGTCTCGCCAATCTCGAAGCTGCCGCTATCAGGCTGCTCCTCGTTTAGGAGCATCTTAACAAAGGTAGATTTACCTGTACCGTTATTCCCTACTATTCCCATCTTCTCGTAGCGTGAAAAGATATAGCTGAAATCTTCCGTGATCTTTATATCGCCAAAGCGTTTACTTACGTTCTTTGCTTCAAAGATCTTATTCCCGATATACACACCTTTTGCTGCCAGGCGTATATTTTGGTCTTCACGCCGGTGTCGGGCTCTCTCTTCGAGTGAGTGGAATGCATCAATGCGTGATTTAGCCTTTGTGCCGCGTGCCTGAGGCTGTCTATTCATCCATTCCAGCTCTTTTCGCATCAGGTTCCTTGCTCTGTCTGTCTCGGTGTTCTGTGCAGATACTCGTTCATCGCGTTTTTCCAGATAATAAGAAAAGTTACCCTTATAGGAAAATAGTTGTTTTTCATCTATCTCAAGTATCTGCGTGCAGATTCTATCCAAAAATAGCGATCGTGTGTTACCATGAGCAGACTCATGCTGTTCCGTGAGAGGAACTCCTCAAGCCACTCCACCATTTCAAGATCGAGGTGGTTTGTCGGCTCGTCCATAAACAACAGCTCCGGTTCGCTGATAAGCACATTTGCCAGCGCCACCCTCTTTATCTGTCCTCCCGATAGCTCGCCCATTTCTGATGCAGGTTGGTGATCTTCAGCTGCGATAAAATTTGTTTGATACGTTGTTCATAATCCCAGGCATGATGTAAATCCATCTCGGTAAGTACCTCATCGAGCCCATCCTGACTACTGGAGGAGATTATCTCTTCATACCGGGATATCAGTTTCACTATATCGGTGCCGGTACTGAAACAAGCTTCAAGTACCGTCAGGTTTGGGTCGAACCGGGGGGGAGATTGTTTCAGATATGCAAACCGGATATCATTACGGAATACTACCCTTCCATTGTCGTAAGACTCCTGGCCAGCAATAATATTCAGCAGGGTGGTCTTGCCCGATCCGTTCCGGGCAATCAGTCCTATCTTGTCGCCTTCAGCAATACCGAAAGAGATTTCACTGAAGAGAAGGAGGTCTCCAAAGCTTTTGGTGAGTGAGTCTATCTGCAGGAGTGGGTGGCATCTATCAATAATTTTTACAAAAATACAAAAAAAACTATTGACATAAGTTGCCAGGCTTTTCCTGTGTCATTGCCGATTTTCTCAAGACGGACAAAATCAATGATAGCTATCAGAACTTCCACCTCAGGTAGCTGAACAGGTCGGTACGGCTATTGCCGTTAATCTTTTCCGTGCCGCTTCCGATAGTATCACGGTTGAAATAGTGTGTGTATCCTGCTTTCACGGAAAATGACAGATTTGTGGCAATATTATATTTTGCCGAGATTGCCAGCCGGTATCCTCGTCCGTAGAATGAAGGCATGTAGAATGTATTAAGCAGATTTCGTTCATACGAGTAGAGCCGTGCGTTATAGGTGTCAGCACTGAAGTAAGCCAGATATATATCGCCGGTGATTCGCCCTTTGCCTCGGTAACCTGTATTTTGGGAGATCATAAATCCGTTTTCAGCTGGTGAATGTTTTTCCGTATAATGTGCCATATCGGCTGTTGTCCGAAAATTCCACCCGTTTTTGAGCTCGTGAACATACCGCAGGCGGAGTTTATGTGTGGCATAGGGCAGTACCAAAGCAACCGGTTCACCGGGAATGCGCCTGTTCTTCTCCTTCTGTTTGTATCTGTAGCGGATATCCAGTGAATTTTGGCGAGATATTGCATAATTGCCCAGAAAATAGTATTCCACTGCTTTTGAGGGAGTGTCTATGCCAAAATTAAGCCATGGAATACGTATAAAGTCGATATACGTGTCAACCGAAAACTTCCGGAAAGGGCTAAAGGCACTGCCCAAAAATAGACCCTTTTCGTTCTGCACCCTGCTCCCTTCAGAAAAAGCCTGTCCATACGGAGAATTGTATGAGATAGGGAAATATCGGTGCAACAACGTAAAGGAGAGAGTTTGCGAGGGACGGTATTGTGCCGTGTTCAGTGTGGCTATAGCTCCGTTTTTAGCTATTGCTGTTTCCCCGGCAAAGATAAATCCGGGGGGGAGTTGACAGGAATAGTCCACACTTGCGTTAGCATGCGAAGAGCCCCTCTGATAGTAGATGTTGTAATTCTGTTCCGGTGGGTTATATACTCTGTCATAAGTATTGTATAATCCGCTTATACCGACCCGTATCCCTTCTTTCCTGAAGTTGATATTTCCCCCCCTACCACTTGTTCCCGGGTATTCTTTTTCTTATCAATCTCCAGAGGTGTGCGATGCAATCCGTCGGTTTTGAACGAAGTGATTTCGCCATCACCGGAAAGGTTTGCGTCAATGCGTCTGTTGGAATAGAAGGCCGTTACAGATATCTTGTCATACTCATAAACAGCTGCCATCCCTCTGAAAAAAAACCGCTTTCGGCAGTAGAAAAGTGGCGTTTCGGATGTTGTGTACGCCGTGCGATATTATCGTTGCTCCATGCCTTACTTACCATAAAATCGTTATTAAGAATCAATCCCTGGCCGAAAGATAGGCGGTAGTCACCCAGTGCAATTGTTCTTAATCTCCCCATATCATTTATGATCATATGAATTCCGTAATGGTCGTACCCTTTAGGATGATCTGATTTAAAAAAAAGGCTCTCCGGCATCTTTTTCGGCAGTCATACCCAACTGTACTTTATCTCGGTAACGAAAAGAGTATCTGAGTGATGTATAAAATCCTCACCGCAATATTTTCGGTTAGGGTAGCGTTCAAGAATACTATCAGGAAACTCGCCGTAACCGGCACGGGGTGTAACTGTTTTGTCGAGTCGGAATTGAAGCTCGTTTAATCCTTTTTTTCGCTATCCCGGGCAACGACAGTTTAGCTGTGGTTTTATCTGTTTCTCCCGTATAGAAGAAAGGGAGAATTAATTCAACAGTCTTTATATCCAGGCGAGGTACGTTCCTAAGCTCGTAAACTGTGTATAGGGGTCGGTTTTTCTCAAGAAAACCCATAATGGCATTAATCTCCTCAATCGAAAGGAGAGGAAATTGTTCCAGCTGATCGCGAGTTATGCTGTTCAGGTTCATCTGATTATTTTCCAGATAGAGTAACTCTTCATATATGTTCTCAATGGTGGTTTCACTTATCCCTTCTTCCTCAGCCATATGCTCCACATATATGCGCCAATTTGAATCCTGGGAATATATGCCGGCAATGGA
>JMBV01000621.1_pt1 | contig 10056 bp, 12 predicted proteins | sample 616531 | NCBI WGS metagenome assembly JMBV01 (sample SAMN02727904, study PRJNA239997) | anaerobic digester metagenome | biome: anaerobic digester; isolation source: mesophilic anaerobic digester inoculated with municipal waste water sludge... | place: Germany: Bielefeld University, CeBiTec ... | reverse complement strand
ATTTCAAAAACATTGCAAAAGTAATGAAAGCTTTTAAGAAAACTTAGCCAAATAGGATATTCTGGCATTTGAGCAGAATGTCGAAATTGTTCGTTTATAACTATCCTTTTATTATTGAGTTTTGTATTTGAACCATTTCGCCATATCCATTTTTCAAATTACGAAATTAGATGTTAAACTTTGTTAGATAATGGAAAAAAACAATGGCTAACAATTCCATTAATTTTAATGAAACTTTCAAATTATAAACTTGCGCTTAAAACGTTTTTCGTTATTTGGCAGTGAATGTTTTTATTTAAGCCATTTATCTAGCCAATTAAAAAAAATGTTCTTTGCCACAGTATGGCATTTTGTGGTTTTAGCACAAAGTGATGTTCATCCGGGAAGAACAGGAATTCGGCTGGCACGCCGCGCAGTACTGCTGCATTAAATGCTGCCATTCCCTGTGTATATACAACACGGTAGTCGTGTTCGCCGTGAATAATGAGTATTGGAGTATCCCAGTTTTGTACGTAATGATGCGGCGAATGTTTAAATGTGCTTTGTGCCGTTTCATTGTTAAAATCCAGAATGGGCCGCCCATATCCCAGTTGACAAACCACATCTCTTCCGTCTCTAAGTATTGCGTCTCTTTGTTGAATATCCCGTCGTGAGCGATGAATGCTTTGAATCGCCCTTGGTGATTTCCGGCTAAATAAAATACTGCATGTCCGCCGGCGCTTGCTCCTACAGCTCCTAATCTCTCCTTATCTACAAAAGGTTCTTTTGCCATTATATCAATAGCTGTAAGGTAGTCTTGCATTGACTTTCCGTGATAGTCTCCGCTGATTTGCTCTTGCCATGCCTGTCCAAACCCGGATACTCCTCTTCTGCTTGGCGCAACGATGATATAGTCGTGGGCAGCCATTATCTGAAAGTTCCAGCGATAGTGAAAATCCTGACTTAACGGCCCTTGTGGCCCTCCTTTACAATATAATAGAGCCGGATATTTTTTGTAAAATCAAAATGAGGAGGGTAAATAATCCACGTTAACATCTGCTGACCATCGTGGGTGGTCATCCATCGTCCTTCGGTCTTGCCCATTGTCAGTTGATCCAGCAATTCCTTATTTGTAAATGTGATCTGACGCTCCTCACCGGTTTGTATGTCGAAGGCAAAAAGCTCGGTTGGCAGAGCCATACTCTGTTTTTGTCCTATGAGCACATCCCCCCCGGCAATGGCAATAGTTTTGATGTCATGCAATCCTTCTGTAATTCGACGTATTGAATTATTGGTAAGCTGATAATGATAGATCTGATGTGTTCCCTGAACGTCGCAGATAAAAAAAGATAGATTCACTATCGTTGCTCCAGACGTAGTCCCTGACATCAAGGTCGAGTGATTGGGTGGCGTAAATTTTCGTTTGTTTGCAGGTCAATGAGAAATAGTCTGTTTTGATCGGATTCGTAGCCATCGCGTTCCATACTTTCCCCATGCAAGGTATTTACCATCCGGCGAAAAGGTGGGGACCATATCGTATCCCATCATACCTTCGGTGATGTTGGTAGTTTCTCCCGTTTCTATGTTATATAGATAGATATCTGAATTGGTGGAGAGAGTAAAGTCTTTCCCGGTTTTTTTCTTGCAAGTATATGCAATAGTTTTACTGTCGGGGCTCCATGCCACCTCTTCCATTCCGCCGAATGCTTTGTAGGTGAGTCGTAAGGCTCTCCATCGAGGATGTCTTTATCATTGGCGATCTCTTTTCCATTGTAATCAGCAATAAAGATATGGCTTATTGACTCTACCCAGCTATCCCAATGTCTGTACATCAAATCGTTGTTGAGCTTGCCTGTGGCGAGCGGAAGGTCTTTGTACAGATCTTCGAATTGATTCTTTTTCGGGAGTTCTTTTGAGTATAGTATTTTAGTTTGATCGGGCGAATACTGAAACCCTGTGATCCCATCCTCTACATTGGTGATCTGTTGTTTTCCGCTACCGTCAGGGTTTACCTCCCAAAGCTGCGGTGTGCCGCTTTCTGAGCTTATAAATCCTATTTTTTTTGCCATCCGGCCGCCAAATAGCGTTAAACTCACTTTTTACTGAAGTAGTAATGCGCTTCAGGCCGCTGCCATCAACGTTAATGGTGTATAATTCGCGGTTCCCTTTATTATCTTCGATGCTATAGTAGGTAACACCATATAAAAGTGTTGTAGCATCGGGCGATACCTTTACATCGCTAACTCTACCAAACGCCCAAAGCACTTCCGGAGTTACACGGTCGTTAGTAAGAGTGATTGACGGTTTTCGATGATCTTTCAGTAGCGGATTGTTGATCTACCGTTTGTTGGCAAGCAAAACGCTGAAGGAAATTGATATTGCCATAAACCATTGGAGCTTTTCATGTATTTCTTTTTAAATGAATGATTCGGAAAATTGGAGCGAAGTTACGAATAATTAGTAAATAATGGTTCAATACGAAAAAGTTACCTATTCAGAAAGTGAGTTTTGCGTAGTTTGCTAAAATAAGACTCCTGCGGCGTTGTTTCAGTTTAACTGAATATACCTAAAAATGGTTTTTTTATCTATCTGAAAATGCAAAATGTAAGCGGAGGTTGTGATAAGCATCATTCTCTTTTCAATATAGCGGTTTCCCGTTGCATTTTTAAGAAGTACAGACAATGTAATATTTTATGAAGTGGTGTCGGAAAGAATCATAGGTTCGTAATTCTAACCTTTTAAAAATGATTGATAAAACGGTATCAAAACTAATCCCAGTAATAGAAAAATAGCTTTATTTAAAGCTTTGGAGTGGGTAATAGATCAGTATTTTTCACAAAATTCAAGACCTTACTTATTCCTGAATGTTTTATCATCGAACATAATCCATCTGTTGTAGCAGAAAAAAAAGCTGATCTGACTGGCGATTTGTTATTCTAATAGGTCTTGCGCCTTATAAATTGTTATCTCATCAGCTATTTCGTTATTAAAAGCAGCAACCGATAACAAATAATTTATTTTAAAATTCTGATGCTTCAAATAGACTTCTGTTGGATTTTCAGTATCTATTATTTGGAAATCTCCATTCCTATAATTCACACTAAATGATCTCATTGGCCTTGAAAGTCCGGTTCCTAACGCTTTCAGATAGCTCTCTTTGATAGTCCAAAGTTTTAAAACCAATGTTCGCGAATGTCTTCCGGCAAAGATTTTAGGAACTCCACCTCATTCTCAGAAAAAAAGCGCCATGCAATCTGTAGATTTACCGGTTTGATCTTTTCGATATCTATACCTACCGGCTTGCTTGAAAAAGCAGCTATCACCCAGTCGCCGGAATGGGAAAGGTTGAAATGGATATTGCTTTGACTTTCGAGAGCTGGTTTGTTGTGTTCGTTAGTAATTATTTTTATGGCGTCGGGACTGATGCCAAATTCTGAGGATAGTATTTTATGCGTCATCATTTTACCGAGCAACGAGCGCTGCTTTATAGTATAATGCCCGATCAGGGGGGGGAGTTGTTGTTGTTTTCAACAGTGTCCCTGATAAAAGGTATATACCTTTCAAATTCGTTTCTTTCGATAATCTTAACTGCAAATAGACGTACCATTTCCGATAAAAATACTGAAAATCAGTGCAAAGCTAAATGATTTTTAAAAATGTGATTTTTAAAGCTTTTTAGAGGTATTGAAAACAACAAAATTTTTATTTTTGCGCCCGAAAAGTCTCTTCCGGCATGTCATACTTTCGTGTTATACTTATATTTTTATTAATATTTCTGCGTTGCAACACCTCTACCTTTACTTCAGGTGACATCAATATTGACTTCCCGGAAATTGAAATCCCACAGATACCTTTTCCGAAGATCAGTTGCAGCATATTGAAAAAGAGATCGTCGGGATGCTTGACAAATCACATTTTAATGGAAATGTGCTCGTTGCATATAAAGGCTATCCGATAGTCAGATACTCAAATGGTTATCGTCATTTTTTTTAAAAAGAGAAGTTGAACCACGAAACGGTGTTCCAGTTGGCATCAGTGAGTAAGGCTTTTACGGCAATGGCCGTTTTGATGCTTCACCAACAACAAGCTATTGATATTGATGACCCCCCCTTGTGTAAATATATTCCTGAATTTCCTTTTGAAGATATTACTGTCAAGAATCTGCTACAACACACCTCAGGTCTTCAGAATTATATGTATTATGTTGATAATTATTGGGAAAAGGACAACCCGCTCAACTATGACGATGTGCTTTCCCTTTTGATCGAACATAATGCGACACTCAGCTTCCGCCCTGGAAAAAGACATTATTACTGCAATACCGGTTATGTGATGTTAGCAATGCTTGTGGAGCGTATTTCAGGTATGCCTTTTCATCAGTTTATGAAATTAAATATCTTCAATCCGCTCGATATGAATCACACCTTCGTGTGGAACCAACGCACTATGGATACTATTACCAATATTGCCACCGGATTTAAGCGTTACAAAAGGTATTACACTTCGGTAGGGCATGATCCGTTGGACGAGATTAGTGGAGATAAAAGTGTTTATAGTACAATAGATGATATGTTGAAATGGGAACGCGCCTGGAGTAACAATTTGCTTATTAGCGATTCATTGCGGAACTGTGCTTTTACAAAAGCAGAAACTGGTAAGAAGCGTTTGCATGATTACGGCATGGGATGGCGATTTGCAGAAATAGACCTGAAACCGGTGATTTTCATAATGGACTGTGGAATGGTTTACGACAAGCTTTCATCGTTTTGTCGAAGATTCTATTACAGTGATTGTTCTGAATAATACAAACGGCAAGGCGCCGGTATTGGCCCGGCAATTATATACAAAAGCGCTAAAAGAGATAGAAGCGGTAAAAAAAATCTACCTAAGGCTGAAGATCGCCTCCTTGCACAGGACAGCTCATTTTTTTTATGAAATAAGATATACTAACTTGTTTAGATAATTATTTGATAAGATAAAGTTTATCAGACATTTGACGATATAAAAAGCGAAAATTTTGATATCAAGTTAGCGCTCTCTTTTATGCGCTTCGCGGGTCGGGTACAATTGGGAGTTTTGCCATTTTTTCTACTATAAGAGTGTAAAACCCGAACTCTTCTTCTACTTTGCCGAGTATGAGATATATCCCATGTCCACGGAATGGCCATTGATCAAGCGCTTTGGGGGAAATGCGTGGTGTCGAAGAATTCGCCTTCGTTGTCAATAAAAGTGCCGAAGTTCATAATTTGCCCCGATTTCGTCTTTGTGAATTTGCGTGTTACCAACTCACCCATCATCCTCACTGTTTTTCCTTTGAAGGTTGCCATCTCTTTTGCCATAATTTCGCCGCGAAAAGAGGTTTTTAACAACTCAAAATATCTGATTGAAACGGGGGGGAAGCCAATTAGTTCAATTTCATCATAAGCATCTTCTATAATATTATGTTCCAGATGCGGCATGTTAAAATTTCTTTTTGGCGATGTGAACAGAGCGGTTTGATTGATTGTCTCTTTGTTTTTACCGAAAAAGAGATGTGCATCCCATAGCAACCGGCTTTTTGAAATACCTGTAAACCGTAATGCTCCTGCGCGTATAAGTAAAATAAGTTGTTCCAGGGTAGGGCGTACACGTTGAATGAACTCTTCAAGGTCGGCAAAGACTCCATTGATACGGCGCTCCTCTACGATTTTGAGGCTGGTTTTGTTTTCGAGGTTCTGTATATGAATAAAACCGACAAACACACGCTCGCCATAAATAGTAGTTTTGTAATCGCTTTGGTTTATACATGGCAGCTCTATTTTGCTCCACAGCGCTGCGCTTCGTTGAAATATACCCATGTGTTGTAATATCCGCCGAAGTTGTTGATCACTGCCACCATAAATTCAAGTGGGTAGTGTGCTTTGAGAAAAAGACTCTGATAACTCTCAGCAGCATACGAAGCTGAATGGGCTTTCGAGAATGCATATCCGGCAAACGACTCTACCTGACGCCAAACCTCTTTTGTCGTCGCCTCGTCCCGCCCCCCCAATTGTTTTGACTTTTGAAAAAAAACGCTCTACTATACGTTGAAATTCCTCTTTACCGCGAACCTTACCACTCATTGCTCTACGTAGCACGTCCGACTCGGCCAGATTTAGCCCGCCGTAATGATGACAAACCTTCAGCACATCTTCCTGGTAAACCATCACTCCATAAGTCTCTTTCAATTGTTCTTCCATTACCGGATGAATATATTCGAAATCGTGCGGATTATGAAAGCGGTAAATATACTCGCGCATCATGCCTGAGCGTGCTACGCCCGGGCGCACGATAGAGCTGGCAGCTACCAAGGTAAGATAATTATCGCAGCGAAGCTTGGTGAGTAGCCCGCGCATGGCTGGGCTTTCGATATAGAAACAGCCAATTGTCTCGGCCCTTTTGAGTTGCGCTTTTAGCTTTACATCCTTTTTAAACCTGGCGATATCGTGAACATCTACTTCCTGCCTTCGGTTGCGACGTATTATATCAGCGCACTCTTTTATATGACCAATGCCACGTTGGCTCAGGATATCCATCTTTTCGAAACCGATATCTTCGGCTACATACATATCCCATTGTGTTGTAGGGAATCCCTTTAGTGGCAGATCAAGCGACGTGTAATAGGTTATGGGCTTTTCGGAAATGAGCACTCCGCCGGCATGGATACTGCGGATGTTGGGAACTCATTCATTTGTGCGGCTATTTTAGAATTTGATTTGAGATACCGTTACTATTGTGATGCTCTTCAGGAAGTCAACCAGCTCATCAATTTCCGATTTCGATAGACCATAAACCTTGCCCAACTCGCGCAACGGCAAGCGATCTTTGAACCTCTGGATAGTTCCCATAAGAGCAGTATAATGGCGGCCATAACGTTTGAAGATATAATCCAGCACCTCGTTACGTTCATCCCACGAATAGTCAATATCGAAGTCGGGTGGGGTAGTGCGCATAGGTTGATGAATCGTTCGAAATAAAGATCAAGCTCGATGGATCAACGTCTGTGATTTTAAGACAATATGCTACGACGCTATTAGCGCCACTGCCGCGCCCTACATGATGAAATCCCCGCGACATTGAGTAACGCACAATGTCCCATGCAATGAGGAAGTAGGTTGAAAATCCGAGCTTATCAATGATTTCCAGTTCGTGATTTACCCGTTGAAGCGCTTTCTTATCATGCTTACCATAACGGTAAACCATGCCATCAAACGCTAACTTCTCAAGCAATATCTTGTCGTCGTAACGACTGGCGGCGAAAATTTGTTTGTTTTTGTTGGTTCCGTATTCATAATCAATACTACAACAGTCCATGAGCCTACGGGTATTTTCAATTATTTCAGGAAAATCAATATAGGGCAGGATGATTTCGTTATTAGAGAGTAAGAGCTCGTCTTTGCCGGCTAAATCTCGCGGCGTGAGCATGGTTATCAGTGTGTTGTTGTCAATTGCACGAAGGTTTTGATGAAGCACAAAGTCATCTCTGTTTATGAAAGTAACAGTGTGGAGAATCACCAACTTTGAACGGGCGAACCGGCTGCTCAAAGTCATCATTTTCGTGATTTCCCCCCTGGTTTTATTCCTATGTGCTCATGATCCCTTAGCCGGTGACGGGGAATATTGTTTAGCGGCCAGATGATAAAAACATTGGCGAAATCGGGAGGTCGCTCAGGTAAAGGAGCTTCTTCGAGGTTGTGTTGCGAAAGAAACTCGTTTAACTCCCTAAAACCCTCATTATTTACAGCAAGGCCGATGTATCGTAAAAGTCCATTACTTCTGAACTCTATACCCGCAATTGGCTTAATGCCATTTTGTTTGCAGGCTTTTACAAAATCAATAATACCGGTCGTGTTGTTGATGTCGGTAAGTGCCAATGTCTTTATACCAAGCAAAGCAGCTTTGCTAACTAATTCTTTTACAGGAATAGTTCCATAGCGGAGACTATAATATGAATGAGCATTGATAATCAAGCAGTCTTTTTATGATTAATAATTAATCAAAATATTACCTGCAATATAATCATTTTTATAAAAGTTGCATGGCAAATTCTAAAAAAATGCTTGAAAGAATTTGTTAGAATAGATAATAGGGCAGTTGTTTAGCTTATTTTGAGTAAAAGAAAGTAACTTATGTATTTGCGAAACCTTTGTTAATCATGGCATTATAGTTTTATTTCAAGGTGTTCATCTTTTAAAAATTGTATTATGTAGGGTGAGAATTTGGCAAAAAAAATCTGATTTCCCGATTTCGGTGCATTGTAAGGTTGGCGGCAGAGGCTTAAAAAGGCTATCTTTGCACTCATTGATTCAATTATCATTTATTGTCAATGCTTATTAATTAATATATTAACAAATTAAACACTATGTCACACGGATTTTTTTAATGTCCCCCCCAAACCTTGCAATGAACCGGTATTGAGCTATGCTCCCGGAACGAAAGAGAGATCTGAAGTAAAAGCTATGCTAAGCCAGATGCGCGGCCAGTTGGTTGATATTCCAATGTTTATTGATGGTCAAGAGATCAGGACTAACAATAAGCGTGAGATCAGAGTACCACACGACCACAAACATCTGCTTGGGCATTATCATCTTGGTGATCGTTCGCATGTGCTTAAGGCTATTGATGCAGCTTTAGAGGCACGTAAGAAATGGAAAGATTTGCCATGGCAACATCGCGCCGGTATTTTCCTTAAAGCAGCCGACTTGATTTCGGGAAAGTATCGCGCAAAGATCAATGCAGCTACGATGCTCTGCCAGTCGAAAATATTTTCAGGCCGAAATTGATGCAGCTTGCGAGTTTGCCGATTTCTTACGCTTTAATGTATATTACATGACAGAGATATACAAAGAGCAACCTATTTCGGCGCCAGGAACATGGAACTACTTAGAACAAAGACCACTCGAAGGTTTTATTTATGCGCTTACTCCTTTTAATTTTACTTCTATAGCCGGTAACCTTCCCTCATCCCCCCCAGCAATAATGGGTAATGTTGTAGTTTGGAAATCTGCTTCCACACAGGTTTATTCAGCGAATGTAATTATGAATATTTTCGTGAAGCAGGGTTGCCTGATGGAGTAATAAATTTGGTTAACGTGAGCGGAGCAGAGGCCGGTAAAGTTGTTTCAGAACATCCTGATCTTGCCGGTTTCCATTTTACAGGGTCAACAGAGGTTTTCAAGAGTATGTGGAAAGCCATCGGAGACAATATTATGACTCATAAAACCTATCCAAAGATTGTAGGCGAAACTGGTGGAAAAGATTTCGTGATGGTGCATAAATCAGCTAATCCAAAACAAGTTGCCACAGCGCTATCAAGAGGAGCTTTTGAATTCCAGGGTCAGAAATGCTCGGCCGCATCGCGTGCTATATTCCAAAATCACTTTGGAAAGAGGTAAGGGAACACCTTGTTGCCGATCTTAAATCCTTCAAAATGGGTGGCGTCGAAGATTTCGCAATTTCATCAACGCAGTAATTGATGAACCTGCATTTAATAAGATATCTGGTTATATAGCCAATGCTAAAAAAAGATGGAATAGAGATTGTAGCAGGCGGCAATTATGATAAATCAAAAGGATACTTTATTGAGCCTACCGTACTCCTCGTAAACGACCCACATTATACTACAATGGAAGAGGAGATTTTCGGACCTGTACTGACAGCCTATGTTTACGACGATAACAAATTTGAAGAAACTCTTGAGCTGTTGGATAAAACATCTCCTTATGCACTCACTGGTTCTATCTTTGCCAACGACAGATACGCCGTTGAGAAAGCTTATAACGCATTGGAAGGCGCGGCAGGCAATTTCTATATTAACGATAAGCCTACAGGAGCCGTCGTTGGACAACAGCCATTTGGTGGAGCAAGAGCTTCGGGCACAAACGACAAATCCGGATCAAAACTTAACTTGCTACGCTGGGTATCGCCACGTGCAATAAAAGAAAATTTTGACCCACCGGTAGATTATCGTTATCCATTTTTGGATGCTGAATAATAAAACTAATTCCTTGAGTCTATCTTTAGGAAAATGAAATATCCCTCCTTGCAACCTTTTGCACG
>JMBV01000620.1_pt1 | contig 10077 bp, 6 predicted proteins | sample 616531 | NCBI WGS metagenome assembly JMBV01 (sample SAMN02727904, study PRJNA239997) | anaerobic digester metagenome | biome: anaerobic digester; isolation source: mesophilic anaerobic digester inoculated with municipal waste water sludge... | place: Germany: Bielefeld University, CeBiTec ... | reverse complement strand
CAAGCGCTGAAAATGATGATCCTACAGTAACACCAATCACCCAAAATCCAGCTCTTACTGTAATTAAAACTGCCGCTGAGAGTAGTTTTGCTTCAGTGGGCGACGTTCTCCATTATACCATTAAAGTAGAGAACACTGGTAATGTTACTATAATTAACATTGAAGTTACAGACGATCTTACTGGAGAAGTGTGGACTATTGATGAGCTTGGTCCAAATGATATTTATACTGTTACCACTACTTATACTATCACGGAGGATGATCTTGATGCCGGTAATGTTTTGAATCACGTTATCGCTTTTGGTAAAGATCCTAATGAAGAAGCGGTAGAAGGTGAAGATGAAGTTAATGTACCCTATGGATTACCCAATGTCATTTGTCCAGATGATTTTTCAGTTTGTGAGAATGAGGAACAGTTTACTTTAACAGGAGGTTTACCGTTAGGTGGAACATATTATGGTGCAGGAGTTGTTGGAGGCACAGATTTTAATCCCGCTTTTGCTGACGTAGGAGAGCATTTAATTACTTATGAAGCAATTACTAATAGTGGTATAGAATCATGTACCTTCACTATTACTGTGCTTGATTCACCTGATGTTACCTGTCCATCTGATATTTCTATTTGTATTACCACTCCTGAAGTTGTACTCACTGGAGGGCATCCTTCTGGTGGTGTTTATTCTGGTACCGGTGTTGTCAGCGATACTTTTGTTACGGCAGATGCTGGCGCCGGCGAACATCTTATTAGCTATACCTATGTTGATGTTAATGGATGTGAGAATGCTTGTGATTTTGTAATTACCGTCGTTGATGAGCCCTCAGTAGATGCCGGCCCTGATATAATCATTTGTGGCGATGGCCCTGTTGAGATTTGCGGCGTGGTTTCCAATACTTCAAATTTTGTATGGCAGGTTGTAGGAGGTAATGCTATGGGTACTTTCGACGATGATTGTTCTATATGCACCACGTTTACACCCTCAGAAGCAGCATTAGAACAGGGGGGTTCGTTATCATTAGCCTTGTTGTTTTCCCGCAGAGTCCTTGTACACTACCCAGGGTAGATATTATGGTCATCACTTTCTCATCTGCTCCTACTGCTTTTGCGGGTTCTGAAGGGGCTATCTGTTATCCTGATTTAACAGAGTGGGCATTAACTGATGCCAGCGCTGACCACTATAGTTCTTTATTATGGAGTTCGACAGGTACCGGTTCTTTTGATGATCCATCCTCTTTGACGCCGATCTATACGGTAAGTGCAGAAGATGTTCTTGTTGGTAGTGTAACACTTACTTTGACAGCATATCCTATCGAGCCATGTACAGACCCTGCTATCAGTAGCATTGCTCTTTATATTGCACCTTCTCCACAGTATATGCCGGTATTGATACCATTATTTGTCAGTTTGAGTGCTGTAGTGGTGGTGATGCAGGCAGCTACTGTTTGAGCGCTGAAGCAGCCAACTATTCATCGTTACTTTGGTCGAGTTCGGGAGATGGCACATTTGCCGATCCAAGCCAGCTCAACACATGTTATGTTATTGGTTCTGATGATATGGTTGCCGGCGTAGTTACCCTTACTTTAACAGCATATCCTATCGAGCCTTGTGCCGAACCTGTACAGAGTCAAATTTTACTGACTATCCAGCCTGCGCCAATAGTTGATGCCGGTCCAGACGCTACTATTTGCGTTGGTCAGACTTATACTTTATCAGGCTCAAGTGCCTTATATAGTAGTTCACTTTATTGGGATTTTGCCTATATGGGAGAGGGCGATGGTGTTTGGGATGATCATACTGTTTTACATCCTACCTATACTCCTGGTCCTGGCGATTTAGATAGAGGCTATGTTACATTGATTCTCGTGGGCTTTGGTTACGATCCTTGTTACAGCGTTATTGATGTTGACGTTATGAAATTATATTTTGAGAGTGTACCTGATGTATCATTTGAAGCATATCCTGTTTGTTTTGGCACAGAGGTATCCTTTATCAATTTGTCCTCATCCGGTACCTGGCTATGGGATTTTGGCGATGGTAGCACATCTGATTTAAAAGATCCAACTCATCTCTATGACGCTCCCGGTGTTTATTCTGTTTGCCTTACTGTTTCTGTCAATACCGGTTGTTCAGATACATTTTGCGGCGAGGTAGAGGTTTACTCCTTACCAGAGGTTAATGCCGGTAGTTATCCAACTTTAACTATTTATGATGATATTACCTTACAACCAATAGTTTCGGGAGCAACGCCTCTCCAATTTGAGTGGTCTCCATCCACTTATTTAAGTGATCCACAAGTTGAAAGACCAATTTTTGGCCCTGCTCCCCCCCTTGGTGTTTATACTTTAACCCTTACTGTAACAGATGGTAATGGCTGTTCTGCACAGGCTGAAACGATTATTGTTGTAGGACCTTCAGAGATCATTGCCAACGATGATATTGGTACTCCTGTTAATGGTTACGATGGAGGAGTTGTTGTAGCTAATGTTCTTTCAAATGATTTACTTAATGGTTCAGCTCCTACGCTTTCACTAGTTGACCTAACAATTGTTACCCCACCGAGCCATTCCGGTATAGTTCTCGATCTGCTTACCGGTGAAGTTACAGTAGCTCCCGGCACTCCAGCGGGTACTTACACCTTTACATATCAGATTTGCGAAATTCTCAATCCTACCAATTGTGACGATGCCCTTGTAACCGTTGTTGTTACTCCTCCAGATATTTTAGCTGTGGATGATGACTTCAGTGGCAATCCGATCAATGGCATGGATGGAGGAGTTGCCGGTAATGTTCTTGATAACGATCTTCTCAACGATGATCCTGTAGATGCAGGAGATATCACCATTTCAGTTGTTTCTGATGGTGGCCTTACCGGTGTTGTTATTGATTCTGATGGTAATTTGAATGTTCCCCCCCCTCTACACCTGTCGGAACCTATACCGTTACCTACGAGATTTGCGAGATTATCAATCCAACTAATTGCGATCAGGCTGTTATCACAATTGTAGTTACTGCTTCTACTATTATCGCTAACGATGATATTGGAGCTCCTGTCAATAGTGATGATGGAGGCGTTGCTGTAGCTAATGTTCTTTCTAATGATTTACTAAATGGTTCGGAGCCAACGCTTTCACTTGTTAGCCTTACAATTGTTACTCCGCCGAGCCATTCCGGTATAGTTCTCGATCTGCTTACCGGTGAAGTTACTGTAGCTGCCGGCACACCGGTGGGTATTTACACCTTTACCTATCAGATTTGTGAGATTCTCAATCCTACCAATTGTGATGATGCCATGGTTACCGTAGTGGTGATTGAAGACCCTGCAGTTTTGTTCTGCTTTAATGATGTTACAGCTACTACCGGTTCAGAGTTTGCTTATTGCGAAGGTCAGACCATCACTGTTACACTTTGCGATGTCTTAGCAGGTTTGGCGCCATTTGATATTTGTTGGGAAGTTAATGGCTCACCATATTGTGATTATGGAGTCGGTATTGATGATATCTTATTTAGCGATCAGTTGCCAGCAGGTAATTATGAGATTGTTATTACCTCCATAACTGATTCTTTAGGCGTTAATGTCATAGATGTTTCCGTTTACCATGCTACTGTTATCGTACATGCCGATCCCTCTGTCGAAGCCGGTGAGGATGATGTTGTCTGTGCAGGCAGTTCTTATGAGTTGTTAGGCTCTTTAGCTTCCAATTACAGCAGTCTACTCTGGAGTGGTGGCGATGGTGTCTTTAGTGATCCTACTGCTCTTCATCCTACTTATACTTTAGGCGCTAACGACCTTGCAGTAGGAAGTGTAACACTCTGTCTGAGTGCAGAGCCGTTGGATCCCTGTACTGTACCAGCTTCTGACTGTCTTGTTCTTACTATTCAAGACACGCCTACCGTATCTCTTGATAGTGATGGAGTTGTTTGCGAAGATGAATTCTTTGCCTTAGAACCTGTTGTAAGTAACTATTCCGAAGTTCAATGGAGCGGTGGGGGTGGATGGTTTCTTCTTAGATGAGAATGATCCGTTTACTTCCTATTACCCCCCGGAGAAGAAGATATTGCAGCCGGAAGCATTGAACTTTGTATAGAGGTTTATGCTGTATCTCCGTGCATAGGTTCTGTAACGGCATGTATTACATTAAATATTGAAGTTGCTCCTGTTGCTAATGCAGGTGTTAATGATACGATCTGCGAAGGTGATAGTTATCATCTTTCAACCGCTACAGCTACCAATTATGGTAGCGTCGAATGGCTTAGTTCCGGCGATGGTACTTTTGATGATAATACTGTAGTTAATGCTACCTATACCCCCCCGGTGAAGGTGATATTGCTAATGGTTCAGTAATATTGTTGCTACATGCTTATCCTGAGTCTGTTTGTACTACTGTTGCTGAGAGTGCAATGCTTCTAACTATTGTTGGTTATCCAACTCTTGATATGGATTCTGAAGTTAAATTGACTTGTGAAGATTACGATGTTGCTGCAGGCGCCTGGATACCATTTCAAATTGATGTTGTAGCCAGTAATTATAGTTCGGTATTGTGGACCACTACCGGCGATGGTTATTTTGCTGATCCTACCGACATAAATTCAGTTTATTATGTAGGTCTGAATGATATTTGGCAGCCCTATTTTGAACTTTGTCTCACTATCGAAGGTGTTGGAGCGTGCAATGCTTCAGTAAGCAAATGCGTTACAGTAGAGATTCCGCAGCAGCTCATTTATTACGATCAGGATGGCTGGTGGGGCTTGTCTTCATATCTTGATCCGTACGATCCACCTGTACCCACTGTTGTTGATCCTATCGTACTGATTCCAGGTTCGCAACATCTTATCACTATGGTTGATAGAGCCGGTAAATATTTCTGGGCTGAAGACATCCCACCAAAGAATCAGTTAGGAGATTGGAAGCCTATAGGTTATAAAATCAAGATGAAAAATACTCCTGCCTGCTTACCTATTTATGGTGATTCCTTGACTAATCAGACCTTTAATATCAGTGGTTTATTTACCTTCTTACCGGTTCTTACAAACGTTCCTGTGGCTATTACCGATCTTTTTGCTGATCATCTTAATAAGGTCCGGATGATCTACGATTGGCCCACTGCACGTTTGTGGACTGAGTATGTTTCAGATTTTGATATTTTGCAACCAGGTAAAGCCTACTTATTGGTGAACAAGGTAACATCCAATTATTCAGTTACATTCCCTGATTATGATCCATCCGCTCCTCATCGCTATCCTACCTTAAAAAGTAGCAATTACTTCACATCTCCTTGGTCTGATATTGTTAATACAGCCGTTCCACATGTTGTTGTCTTCGACAAATCTGTTCAGTCTAAGCTTTGTATTGGAGATGTTATAGGAGCTTTCAATCATACAGGTATCTGTTATGGATCAGTTGAGTTTAATGGTGTTGGCGAGTTTATGAAGTTGGTTGTAATGGGCGATGCGCCATTTTCAAGTGGTACTGTAGGTTTCAAAGAGTCGGAGATTATCTACTTCAAGCTTTACAGACCCTCCACAGGTGAGACCTTTAACCTAAGCTTTATTTATGATCAGGATTTCCCTGTTACCGATGATCATTTTACCGAAAACGGTATCGCACGTGTTGTTGATTTCAAGAGCGAGGCTATTGTTGTTAGCGACCTGGATTTAAGCAATCATGTTATTGTCTATCCTAATCCTGCAAGCACTAACCTTACTGTTGAAAGTAGCAAACCCATCACTAATGTTGTTATGCTTAACAGTTTAGGTCAACGGGTTTTAAGTTCAGATATCATGGGGGTTACAGGCGTTGTTGATTTAAATGGCCTTTCACGCGGTATGTATGTTATGCATCTATACTTCGAAGGCGGCCATCATACCATAAAACGAATCATTATTGAGTAAACTTATGATCTGAAGATGAGTAAGGGGTTTAAAAGGCCCTTTACTCACTGGCAGATCAATAAATTAAAAAATACTATTAAAAAGTACAATTATAACTTACGAAATTAATAACATAAGCGAAGTTTTAGGCGCTTGCCGTTTAACGTGCTATTTATTAATGTTTTCGGAGTAAAACTAACAATTATGAAAAAGTTAATATTTATTTTTTTTCTTTGTTCACCTTTGCAGGCTATCTTATGGCCGGCTCTCCGGTTATCACTGTCCGTTTTGCCAATCCTGAGCTTAATTGTAAAGATCTGCCTATACGGTTGATGTTGAGTTTCAGTCCAATACTGCCGATCAACGTTTGTTTGGGATGAATGTTCGATTTTTCTACGATGACACCCAACTCGAGTTCATTTCGTTTAACAACTTTAAGGACGGTTATGGTTCTATGTCGCCCAATCCGCCTTCTATAAACAAAGGTTCTAACACAAGTGGCGTTCAGCTATTCGGTTTTCCGATGCTGCTACATACGTTAATGGCGCTGTTCAATTGTTGAATTCCTCTTCGTTACCCGTTTATATTTCAACTAGCGACTGGACGATGGTTTATAGTGTTTCCTTTAAAGTGGTTGATCTGGAATTATTTTATACTGGCGATTTCAGTCCAAGCCTTATCTGGGATTTACAAGAGGATCCGTCTAATGGTAGTTTTTGCAAGGCAGTTCGGGTGTTGTTATCACCGTTGTTGCTCCACCTCCCTTGGAATCAACATACTCCGATGAGACTGCTGTCCAGTTTAACTGGCAATATAATGGTAATACCTCTGCTCCTTTTGGATTTCCTGTAGTTACCAACAGTATTTCTCCCTGTCTTATCATGGTAGCCAACAATGATGATTTCAGTGGCAATGTAATATCAAGTTTTGAAGGCGGTGTAGCTGGTAATGTCCTGGTTAACGATCTTGTCAATGGTCAACCTCCTGTTGCCGGTCAGATTAGCCTAAGTATTGTAGATGAAGGCGGTATAACTGGAGTAAGCTTAAGTTATGATGGCAAGCTTTCTATACCGCCGGTTACTTTGGGTGGTAATTATAGTGTTGTTTATCGCTTGAGCGACTATGAGGATAGTGATAACTATAAAGATGCAACAGTGTTAGTCTCTGTAGCCGACCCCCCCGAGTTTAAATGTCCTGCCGATCTTGTAGTCTGTTTTAATCAGGGTCCAGTACCATTAGAAGGCGCCGTTCCAGGTGGCGGTATTTATTCCGGTAACGGTATTATCAATAGTGTTTTCGATCCATCCGTAGCCGGCATAGGTACGCATTTTCTTTCCTATTGCATAGAGAATCCTTTCACCCATGTCATTTTGTGTTGCGATTTTACTATCCAGGTTACCGATGGTCAATTAGTCTCTTTATCCGAAGGCTGGAATGGTATATCGAGTTATATCATGCCCCCCACGATCCGTCAATGCGTTCTGTGTTGTCTCCTGTTGATCAGTCCTTAGGATTGATTTATAATTTTGAAGGCATTTACTGGCCTGAGATGGGTATCACCACCCTTAATGAATGGAATCCTTATTCAGGTTACATTACTAAATCCATAAACGACGTCGTTTTGCCGGTTTGTGGTAGTCCTTTATCAAATAGTTCTTTATCTATGGTGTCAGGGTGGAATTTGATACCAGTGTTATCCGCCGAACCCTATAATGTAGAGGATCTCTTTTCAAGCTTAGATATCACAGTAGCCAAAGATATTGCTGGCACCGGTGTTTATTGGCCTGCCTATCAGATTAATACTATAGGTTATTTTCAACCTGGTAAAGCATATATGGTACGTTTAAATAGTTCAGGTATTGCCGATTTTGGTATGCAACAAAAGAGTTCTTCTTTATCCACTCCCGAAGACATTAACCTTCTCAATACTCCGTGGAATGCAGTAACTCTTACGCCTGAGACCCATTTAGTAGCCTTCAATTTGACAGATAACCCATTGAAGACAGGCGATATTGTTGGTGGCTTCACCGCCTTAGGACTTTGTTCAGGGTAACGGAGGTAGGTAATATTAGTACTCCCTTTGCACTCACATTGTTTATGGATGATATTTATACAGGTGATACCGATGGGTTCAAAGACGGCGAACCGATCTCTTTTGTAGTCTATCGTCCATCTACAGGCGAACTGTTCGATATGTTGGTAAGCTATAATCCTTCAATGAATCAGGGGTATTTTGAGAGTAATGGTTTGTCGGAGGTTAATAACTTAAAGTTATCCTCTACCGGAATGATTATTATTGATACTGACCAGTTACAGGTCTTCCCCCCCAATCCTACGCATGGTATTTTTACATTAGATGGTCTTGCTGGGAATGCAAACATTAAGGTATATAATGCTTATGGTAAAGAAGTTGTAAAAGCTACAACACTTTTACCTCATACTTTCGACATATCCGGTATCGCCCGAGGTATTTACATGATCAGGATCAGTGTTGATCAAAAGATGTACTTCCGTAAGTTGATTGTTAACTAAGTAAGTAGCTGGTCTTACAACGGCATTTATCAAATGTATATGCTTTCTAATAATGTAAAACAGAAAATGATGCTTACCCAATAAGAGGTTCGGATAAATCAATATGGGCTAAAGAATAGTTTTTTTTAGAAAACATAGTTTTAATTTTTTTTAATGAGTGAGGGTTATTTTGCCCTCACTTTTTTTTGTGTGTTTACGAGTATTATGATCACCTTTTCCTGTTTTGTACAATGTGCGACCCACTTTTAAAATTTCATTTCCAAGCATATAGCGCTAAATCTGGTATATCAATCAAGAAGCTTGTAGATGAGACTAAAATTACTTTTCGGATCGGATACAATAGATTATAAATTTGGTAATCAAGGTTTATAGATTTTGGCATTTATTGTAAAAACCTACTAGTTCTACTGCTTCACGCGCTTGGGCTACATCGTGTACCCTAAGAATATCGGCGCCGTTAAGTAAACTGATAGTATTTAAAACACTCGTACCATTTAACGCCTCTGCAGGCGTGGTATTTAAAACCTTATTTATCATTGACTTTCTTGATACGCCGACCAAAATAGGGCAATTCAGCTCTTTAAACTTTTTTTTAGAGAATTTAATAGGAAATAATTGTGTTCTACCGTTTTACCGAAGCCAAAACCAGGGTCGAGAATAGTTGTGGATGAGTAACCTAAATCCTTTAGTTGTTTTAATTTAACAGAAAAAAAAGTAAATATCTCTTCAAAAATGTTGTTATAATGCGGATTCTGCTGCATATTTTTCGGTGTTCCTTGCATGTGCGTCAATATGTAGGGGACATTGAGCTTCGCAATTAGTGAAATCATCCCTTTGTCCATTTCGCCTCCCGAAATATCATTGATGATATCGGCTCCTGCAGCAATAGATCTTTTAGCTACTTCTGCACGGTATGTGTCAATAGAGATGATAGTCTCGGGAAACTTCTTTCGTAGTGTGGCAATTATTTTTTTTCAAGCCTTTCCCATTCTTCGTTTGAATCAATTTCTGTAGAAAATGGTTTGGTTGACATTGCACCAATATCTAATATTGACGCCCCTTGGCTAATCATTTTGTCGGCGTAATCAATAACCTCCTGATCATTAGTAAATCTTCCTCCATCAAAAATGAATCATCGGTAAGGTTGATTATTCCCATGATAGTTGGCTTAGAAAACTCAAGCGTCCGGTTGTAGCGAAAAAGTATTTGTTTAAAGTTCATTTTATATTTAAAAGTAATTTTTTACGTTTCGTTAACATGCTGCTAAAATAAAGCAAATTAATTTTGTAGAAATTTTATTACTAATCAAAATAAATAACAATGAAGTTTAAATTATTAACTCTTAACTCATTTGTTTTGCTGATAGGTTTGATTTTTTTTCAAATGGAATAATAGCTCAGCAGATAGAAATAAAACCTGTAAACCGTGAAGATCAGCAACTACAACGCGCCACTGACAAAGTAACACGTGCAGAGGCATCAGTAACAAAAGCAAATCAGGAAATCAAAATGGCAGATAGTCTTGCATCGGCTGGCAAGCTGCAGATTTCAACAGCAAAAGAGGAACTTTCAACAGCAAAAGTAGATAAGTCAAGACTCCAAAAAGAGTATTCTACTGAGAGGAAAAATCTGGAAAGGCAATTGAAATCCGCTGATAGAAAGCAACAGGAAAATAAAGCA
>JMBV01000619.1_pt1 | contig 10083 bp, 14 predicted proteins | sample 616531 | NCBI WGS metagenome assembly JMBV01 (sample SAMN02727904, study PRJNA239997) | anaerobic digester metagenome | biome: anaerobic digester; isolation source: mesophilic anaerobic digester inoculated with municipal waste water sludge... | place: Germany: Bielefeld University, CeBiTec ... | reverse complement strand
TTTCATTTTTTTTGAACGAAACCTGGCAAGCTATACTAAGCATGAAGATACAGTGTTTTGATTTTAGACATGAAATTTATGTTTTATTAATAAGTAAAGTCAATAATATAAAAGTTGTAATTTGATTATTTGAACTATTAAAGGTATCCGCCAAGGACAGCCGTTTTTTTGTAATTTCTTTTATTTCCATTCAGATCGAAAGCTTCAAAAGAATAATATATATGCCGATAGCAGCTTTTTGCCCATGATCAGTAATTCCATTCCAACTAAACGTACCTTCTGTTCCTAAAAGTTCATTTTGGATAAGCTTCCGAATTAACCGTCCTCGTGTATCGAAAATAGTGATGGAGGCAATAAAGCCGGGCGATTCAAACATATAATTGATGTTCAACACATCATCTTTTCCATCCATATCCGGAGAAAAAAATATCGGGTTGAATAGTTATAGGATCATCAATAAATGTTACATCAGAGTATTGAGAGTTTTTATATCCTGGTGTGGCAAATCCAAAATCTTCAGCAGCAGAGTGCCAGTTAGTAATATCATTTGATGGACGCAACGGGTTAATTCTTTCTAATGATACTCCCTTGTAGGATTTAAGAAGTGGGATATGCATATTCTCCGAATATTCTACCCGATCAATAACCTCATGTCCTTTCGTTGCAAGAATCACTATACCATCTGCATTACTGTATTGTGGCAAAGATTCCATTTTAGTAAAATTATCCGGGTTTTCAGTATAATATTGCTGTTTTACAACATCGGGGTTGGTGGTAAGCGTCATATAATTTTCCGGGAAAAGTAAAAGCCCATTCTTACTGATATTTTTAGGTGTGCTGATTTCACCGGTACTTTTATCCTCTGTGGCTAAAACCAACGTACTTAGATCAAGTATTTTATCGGAAATATTAAGGATTTCCACAAAATCAACACCTTTGACAATATCCTCTCGAGGATTAAACAATATTTCATTGATCACAATGTCATTAGGATTCACAGGTCTGGGGGGGATTCCGAAATATGTTATTTTTGATTTGTATATTAAGTTCCCTGCGCAATCGAAAAGGTCATTTAACACCTCAAGAGCATAGACAACATCTTCTTTCAAAGGATTTTCCGAATTTAGAATGATAGCTACCCTTGAATAATCAGGTTCTTTTACTATTGCTTGTGTCGGATATCCGATGGAGGGGGGGAGATGTGATAACTCTGAGGAACATTAAGTAATAGGCTATCCATTGGTTCGGAGAAATGTAAAACAATTTCTGTTGTTGAAATATATTCTACTCTGGCAGTTTGAGGAGCTAAAATATCTGGGTTGTTTGCTTTTACAGAGTTTGGCGCCCCCCCGGTGTTCCGCCTGTCGAACTGATAGAGGCAGTCCAATTGTTCTTTCCGCCGCAAGGGTTTTCCGGATCAATTTGTTCGAGCGACCAGCCTCCGTCTTTTTTTGTTTGTATCATACCATTCGTCCGAATAGGTAACAGTTGAAATAACCTGGTCTAACATGTTTTTCAAAGTAATCGTCTGGCCACTATTTGGTAGTTGAAATCCTGAAAATCCATAAAAAAAGCGCATATTGTGATAGCTCTTGAGCTGAGTTTTCGTGCCCGACAAGCAAATATTGATTAGGTTGTAGCTTTAATTGGGAAAATACTTTAATGGTGTTTCCAATTATTAATCTCCATCCCGATATATTAATTTCTTTGTCGGTAGTGTTTAGGATTTCGATAAATTCGACATTTGGCAATCCCACAGGGGGGGATCGGGGGGGTCTGCCATTATTTCATTTATTTGTACATCAAATGCCGAAGCTCGAAACCACATAAATTCTGATTCGATAGTAGGCGCAGTATTTCCGTTTAGATCAGCAATATTTTTAATCGTGATCGTTAGCGGCATCCCGTTAGGAAAGAACGGTCAAAAAGCAACATTACTTTCCCTGGATTTTGGGTGTCAAGCTGAGCGATCATTGGGTTTTCAATACTATGGCTTACAAAATAATTCTGTGTGTTGATAGCTTGTGCGGGTAATAATGCCTCATTAAAATAAATGTCGAGGTTATTTGCGCTTGTTGCATCAATGTTAACCAATTGAGGTGGTTCGTTATCAATAATATGTGGCCCAGCATAAAATTGGTCGAAACAAAAATTTTTGATATTGCTTACTGTATATTTACAATAAACACCCAGAAATGAGGATGTTAATATTTGATCATCAAAGCCTGTAGCTTCTTGTTGATAAACTCCATACCCTGTATTATCCTTTCAATTGTCCAGTTCCCATAAACATCACGACGAATTCGAAGCCATAGTTGAAAAGCGTTTGCAATCAAACCGTCAGTTCCTCTGCAAATCAGAGTTAGTGTTTCGCCGTTTTGGCGATATAACTCAATGGCATCATTAGAGAGGTTTTCGCCAAATCGTAAAAAAAATAACCATTTAATGGACCATTAAGGCTTTGTTTATCGCTGGCTAGATAAACACGCGCCATATTGTTGTCAGATGGAGCAAAATTCATCTTTATCCAAAATTGCCACTCAGTTTCACCGTTCATTTCATAGTGTGTTGATAAATGAGAAATTCCTGCTGTGGCAGCGTTTAACTGCAATTGAAAAGAACTGTTAACGATAAAATCATCAACATCGCCATACCACGGCGGGTCAGCAGTAAAATCCCCATCACTAAAATCATCATACATTTGAGCCGATAAAAAGAGCGGTATTACTAAAAAAAAGTTATAAACCAAAACCTCATGACTATTTTGTTTTAATGTTTGAGAAAACAAAAACTTTTTGGCATTTTTCCAGATAGCGCAAATCTAACAAAAAAAGAAAATCTCTAACTAAAATCAGCCCTGATAAAATTAATTTCTGATAAACATTTTCAGAAATTGTTGTTTATTATTTACCTACTGTTGTCATTAATTTTATTTGGCGAAAAGAGTACTTTTGCCAATTGTAAATATTTAGGCCCCCCATAGTTCAACGGATAGAATTTCAGATTCCGGTTCTGACGATGTGGGTTCGAATCCCGCTGGGGGGGTCACTAGTTATGAAACGATGGCCAAAATAAAACGGACGGTATTTTATTATTTGACATCTGTTGTTGTTGCTAATTAAATATGTCTTTTCGGAAGTTGTAATTTTTTTTGGAATTTGATGCCCATTTTGTTATTAACAATTATACGTAAAACAAATAGAATCAAATGGATAAGTTTAAAGACAAAAATTAACTTTCAAATTTATTTTGCTTCTTATTTCATTCTTTTATTTTTTTTACATTTGCACAAATTATAATTATTAAAACTATGAACATTCCAGACAATTTAAAGTACACTAAAGAGCACGAATGGATACGTATGGATGGTGATTTTGCCATTGTTGGCATTACAGATTATGCTCAGAATGAATTAGGCGATATCGTTTATGTAGAGGTTGAAACTGTAGGTGAAACGCTGGAAAAGGAAGAGACTTATGGCACTATTGAAGCTGTTAAGACAGTTTCTGACCTTTTTATGCCTGTAACCGGTGAGATAATAGAATTTAATGAGGAGCTTGAGGACAATCCTGAAATAATAAACAGCGATCCTTACGGAAAAGGGTGGATAATAAAAATAAAACCTTATAATCCATCCGATATTATGGATTTGTTAGATTCTGCCGGATACAAAGATTTGATTTAAAGAAAAGCTGTAACATCATATAGAGTAAACTATACAATATGTACAAGCCCCGTTTCGTTTTTATTTAAATGCAGACAATTGATTAAAATACTATATTATGGACGCAAAAAAAACTGAAAGAGCCGACCTTGAAAACAAAAAAAATATTTTTTTTACAGATAGGTCTAGTCATTGCATTACTCTTCGTACTTTTGGCATTCAACTATAAGTCTTACGAAAGAGCAACCGGCTTTGATATTCAAGTTCAAGTGGATAATGCTCCCGAAGAGATTATCCCTATTACTAAACAAGAGGCAAAACCACCTCCACCTTCACCCCCCCAAGGCAAATTACACTAATCAATATCGTTGAAGATAACGTAGAGGTAGAGGATGCTATCGAAATTGATGTTGAAGCTACGCAAATGACAGAGATTGCTGATTTTATCCCTCCAGTAGTAACGAAAGGAGAGGAGGTGGTAGAAGAGCTCGAAATATTTACTGTAGTTGAATCAATGCCTGAATATATTGGAGGCGATGAGGCAAGAATGAGTTTTTTGCAGGAGAATATTAAATATCCACAGTTGGCACGTGAGAGTGGAATTCAAGGTACAGTATTCGTAACTTTCGTTGTGGAAACTAATGGTAGCGTAACTGATGTAAGGGTTTTACGTGGTATAGGCGGTGGATGTGATGAAGAAGCCGTTAGAGTAGTTAAGATTATGCCAAAATGGAAACCAGGTATGCAGCGCAGTAAACCAGTACGCGTACAATTTACTATGCCTATTAGATTTACACTACAAGGATAACACTCGAAGTAGATACCCAATAGTATTAATAATAACTGAATAAAAAAAATTCCCGGATATTTTAAATATTCGGGATTTTTTTTATCTCTATTTTAGGGTGTAACAAAACGATATTATAGTAAAAGCAATGTTTGGGATAGGATTTTGAACTTATATTAAGCATTTGATAAACACTTAATCGTGGTTGGCTACATAATTAATATTTAGCTCAATTGGGCTCTCTATTGATTAATTTCGGATTGAAAATAATTGGATGAAATCATGTCGTTTAATATCTGATTATGATCAAAGGCCAATTCTGGCAATCTGTTTATTGGAAACCAAGCTGCTCCACTTGCATCATCACCTCCAATCACCGATGAATTTTCAGGTGTAGTGAAACCATAAAAACAACTGAGATTGTTCTGCCACGTGGATCGCGGTGCGGATCGCCGTATGATTTAAATTGGTGGAGGATGATATTCTCAAGCCCTGTCTCTTCTTTAAGTTCGCGCCTGCCAGTTTCTAAAGAGTCTCTTCCATTTCAATAAATCCGCCCGGCAGTGCCCATTTTTCTCTAAAAGGTTCTTTCCCTCGTTGAATAAGGAGTACGCTCATTTCTTTATCAAACATACAAAACACTATGATGTCAACTGTTACAGAAGCACGAGGATAATCATAAACATATTGCATAAAGTAAAAGATTTAGTTAAAGTGATTAAAGTAATAAGGTTTGAGTTCACTTTTAAAACAATTTTTTTTCGGATATTCGTGTATTTGTGGCTAAAAGTACTTTTCGGAGCGGATTTAAGGGATAAAAGTCGGAATTTCTATTTTAGTCCATCAACAACAATGACAAATTCACCTTTGATGGCGCTTTGTTCAAAATGAAGGATGATCTCTTGCAGGGTGCCTCTTATTGTTTCTTCGTAAATCTTAGTCAATTCACGCGACACTGATGCTTTTCTTTCTTTACTGAAATAACCGGCAAGTTGTTCAAGTGTCTTGAGTAGCCGATGTGGTGATTCGTAAATGATTACAGTAAACGGTAGTTCGCTCAAAAATTTTAATCTTGTAGTCCGTCCTTTTTTTTGTTGGCAAAAATCCTTCAAAAAAAGAACTTATCTGCCGGTAATCCCGAATTTATCAATGCAGGTAACAGGGCTGTAGGTCCAGGTAAGGTTTCAACAGGGATGGCATTTTTTTAAACATTCTCTGATCAGTAGGAAGCCTGGGTCGGAAATAGCAGGCATACCAGCATCGCTTACTAACGCAGCTTTTTTTTCCTTCAGCAATTTGTGAACAAAGCTTATTCACCAATTGATGTTCATTGTTTTGATGATAAGCATGCAGGGGGGGTTTTGAAATGTTATAATGCTTCAATAACACTGCCGTGTTGCGGGTGTCTTCAGCAAGTATAAATCAACTTCTTTTAAAATTCGCAACGCCCGTAAAGTTATATCCTCGAGATTACCTATAGGAGTTGGTACAATGAACAGCTTCGACATAAGGATTGTTGATATATAAGATTATAAAAGAAAGTACGTTAACAAGTAAATTTTATGTTCCCTTCTTATTTTAATGTTATTCACCTTTTACGATGAGCAATTTTAAACACAAAATTACAATTTATTTACCCATCCTTTTTGCTTTGGTTTTGATTTTGGAATAATTATAGGGATTCGGCTTGTGCCGCGGGATACGGTCAAAGGTAATATTTTCTCAGTTGATTTTTCTAAATATAGTAAAGTAGGTGATGTTTTGCGTCATATCAAACGCGATTGGGTGGATACCGTTAATTTAGAAAAACTTGAGGAAGATGCTATTATAGAGATTTTGGAAAATCTTGACCCCCCCATTCGCAATACATTTCTGCCAATGAATTTGATCAGGCCAATGAATACTTAGAAGGTAACTTTGAGGGAATTGGAGTTCAGTTTAGGATTGAAAAGGATACTGCTATGGTAATAATTCCAATAGCTGGAGGACCCTCCGACAAAGTTGGTGTTAAGGCTGGCGACCGGATTGTTATAGTGGATGGAGATACTGTAGTTGGTTCCGAAATTACTAGTGAAAACATCATGAAACGATTGAAAGGCAAAAAAACACAAAGGTTAATATTCAAGTCTTTCGTAGAGGTGAGTCCCAACTTCTTGAATTTAATATTACACGTGGCGTTATTCCAACCTACAGCCTTGATATCGCATATATGATTGATGCAAATATTGGCTACATCAAGCTGAGCAAATTCTCTTCAACAACATCGGAGGAATTTTCAGATGCTCTTAGTAAGCTTCTAAATGAAGGAATGACAAAATTAATTCTTGATTTACGTAACAATGCAGGTGGATATTTACAAGCTGCGATTGATGTTGCAGATGAATTTCTTGTTGACAAGCAACTTATTGTATATACAGAAGGGAAAAATAGGGCTACTAAATACGCTTTCGCCACTAAAAAAAGGAAAGTTCGAGCAGGAGCCTGTTATTATCTTAATTGATGAAGGTTCGGCATCGGCAAGTGAAATAGTTGCTGGAGCCATACAGGATAATGATCGAGGAATAATCATCGGCCGGCGATCCTTTGGTAAGGGCTTGGTTCAGGAACAAATCACGCTTTTTGATGGTTCGGCCATTAGGCTTACTACGGCCAGATACTATACACCCACTGGAAGGTCTATTCAAAAACCTTATGGTAACGGCAGAGAAGAATATTTTAACGAGTTCCATCAGAGATTTGTGAACGGTGAAGTTTTTCATGCTGATAGTATTCATTTTGATGATTCGTTGAAATTTTTACAAAAAGGGTAAGATAGTTTATGGCGGCGGAGGAATTATGCCAGATATTTATATCCCGATTCGAAATGCTAAAGAGTTGGTTTATTACAATCGGTTGATAGGAAGAGGATTGATTTATGACTTTGCATTGGATTATACAGATGCTAATCGTAATTCCCTTAATCAATATGATAATTTAAGAAAATTTGCCGACAACTTCAAGGTTTCAGAGGCCATGTTCAACGATCTTATTAGCTATGCCGATAGCCAAGGTCTTGAAAGAGATACTAAAAGTATCAATGCCATGAAAGAGGATATTAAAGCGCTTTTAAAAGCCTTAATAGGTCGTAATATATTAGACAACGAAGGTTTTTATCCTACTTTTAATGAAAAGGATGAGATATTACAGGAGGCAATAAGACAGTTTAAAAGATCATTTAGCTTTAATGAATCGAGTTTATTTGGAAGCGTTGTTTGTACTAATATTATCTCAAATGTTTAAATCAAGATTTGTCATTTTTTGGCAAAACGTTTCCAGTTGCTCTCACCGCTTTTATCGCCCATATCCATAGCTCTTTTAAAATCTTTACATGCCCCCCCTCTGTATCTTTAAGGTCAAGTTTACAAACACCTCTCAGGTTTATTAATCCAGCATTGGTTGAACCCAATTTTAAGGCATAATCAGCATCGGCAATGCTTTTTTTTGTGTCTTTCAAATGATAATAACAAAAGGCTCTTATTTGATACCCCCCCGAAGTGTAGTCTGGCACTTTTTCAAGAAATTCATTTAATTTCTCAACCGTCTTTTGATATTCTTTGTTTTTGAACAGCTCAGTTGCCTCATTATAAATTGGAAGGTGAGGTTCGGTGTTCAATTTATGTGAAAGAAAACTGTGTTGTTTTTTTAATAAGACTATCCCTCGGATTGTATTTTAAACCAACTTTAATCAGCTCAAAGGCTTTTTCCAAATCATTTTTATTTATATATAAGCTGCTAATATGAATCCATGCCTGGGGGGTTCTGTTTTATTCTCATCTAAAAAAAATTATTGTAAAGATCTATTACTTTACCATACTTTTTTTTCCTTTCGTAAAGCGATGCCAACAATTGAACATTGCGATAGTAGTTTGGTTTAAGTTCAGCCATTTTTTTCCGAATAATATATGGCGCTGTCGTATTCTTTCAGGTTATTGTAAGCAGTGGCCAAAAACAACTCACGCCGCGCATCCCAAGGTGATGAACGATCGTTTTTTTTAACACCTCGATAGCTTCTTCGTTCCTCTCTTCATTAATTAAATAACGCGCTTTCAACGTCTCTATGGGTTCTCCCATACACTTACTTGGGGGGTAAAAAAAAGGAAACCCTGTGAGTATGTTATCGCTGGTTCTTTTAAAGCGTCCTTTAATAATTTCTTGATAAACAATCCTTTGGGTTTTGTTGATTGGAAATTAATGTACAAATCCATGTTGACACAGCAAGCATGATGAAGGCTATTATCCAGATGACGTTTAGGAAAAGTTTGTTTGATAAAAGCCTATTTTTAGTTTCCTTCGTAGGATGATCATCAATTTTTGTTGAAAAGAGGTGGCAACACCGGCTGCAACAAAAAAATGCAAATAATGCTGTGATTTCAGGGCGATCAGCAGGAAAATTGAACAGGGCGTCAACGCTGTAAAAGCCATTCCTACCGCTGCGATAAACATATATTTTCCTAACTCATCAATTTTACTTTCACCTTCGTCTTCAATGCGTTTCTGGTAGGTGAATCTTTTAGGAAATTCCATGCTATAAGCAAAATAGGCTTAAGAAAAGTAATCCGCCGAAAATGCCTGTTTCTGCAGTGATCTCAATAAAGTCGTTGTGTGTTTATAGAGGTATATGAAACCTCGATTTTTGATTTTCAAGCTTTAAACTCTGTATTTTCCAGTTGCCTGTACCAACGCCGAGCAATGGTTTTTCTTTAATCAGCTCCCACGACCATCGCCAAGCGTCAACCCTAAGTCTACTCGCTGTTTTTGGGTTTCGCAAGGTTGCCATCTGGTCAATAACACCTGATGTATGCCGGCTTTTCTTCGATTGCGGATATAGATTTTCCTGAGTAAAAGTAAAAAGACCGTAAGCCAGTAATAGAGAAACAAGATATGCAACTGTCAGATTTAGAGCCTCTCTCTCTTTTTTATGAAAATAAGTTACAAGATGGTATATGATAAAGAAAATTGAAATGACAGTAAGACCAAGATAAAAGGCTCGTGTAGCCATGAAAAAAAAGTAGCTACCACCCCTAAGGTAAATATTAGCCAACTAATCCATTTCAACCATTTTTTTTCAAAAACAAACAGATAAAGAGCAAAAGGCAGCTTTACAAAAATTGCTGAAGCAAGGATGTTTTTATTTGAATAGACAGTCTTGATGTCAGTGATTGCTTTGATTTCGCCTTCAATAAACTTATTAATATTATGAAAACAGAAATTGAATCGAAAGCAAGAAGCCCTGCCATTACGATTATGATCAGCCTTAAAAACGAAGATCGTACATTAAAATCATCGAGATATTAAAAGCTGAAGCAAATATTGTAAAGACTTTTGAAAATTGTAGTACCGATTCCAGAATGTTTATTGATTGGGTGAAAGAAAGTAAAGTAACACCAAGCAGGGCTGAATAAACAATTCCAATAGGGTCAGTTAAAAAGCCCTTGAAAAATGCCGGATTTTTTTTGAAATAGCCGCTTGTCAAAAAAAAGATAAAACTGCCAAATTCAGTACAGCGGTCATAAAAACTTTGGTGTGTTTGTATCAAGAGATTTCCAATTAGGTGTAAATGTCGGGATAAAGATGTAGGCCAAAATAATTATCC
>JMBV01000618.1_pt1 | contig 10117 bp, 21 predicted proteins | sample 616531 | NCBI WGS metagenome assembly JMBV01 (sample SAMN02727904, study PRJNA239997) | anaerobic digester metagenome | biome: anaerobic digester; isolation source: mesophilic anaerobic digester inoculated with municipal waste water sludge... | place: Germany: Bielefeld University, CeBiTec ... | reverse complement strand
GCAAGCCTCCATATCAAAGGATATGGAAGATATAAAAAGAGCAGCAGAAGAAGCTAGAACTACTAGGAAAATTTCATGATGGGACAGAGGGTCAGACCTTTTGTCCCATATTTTATATAAGAATACCCAATATAGCCAATAGGTGGAAAGATCTATATATACTGGTATCCTTTCTTTACCATATTATCTAGTTGGCCTTCAAAATTTGTTTGCAATGCTTCAAACCTAGAGTTATATTTAGCTAGTATTTCCACATACAGATTCTCATTGTTTTTTTTCTATAGCCTTATCTTTACTATCAATATTTTCTATAGAAGAATCATCCTTTTCATCCTCAGTATTCTCATCTACTGAAGGCGACTTAATATTTCCTTCTTCAATAATATCCAACAAAGGATTTTTAAGATCGGCTAATTCTTCTTCAGCAATCTGTTCATCACCACTAGAACTCCTTGACATCATATTCACCAAAAGCTTTATCTCTCCCCAATTAACAGCAACTAATACTATAATAATTCCAACAATACCTAATAATATATACTTGCCTGTTTTCTTTTTCATAAGCTTTCACCTCGCATAAGGATATTTAATAAATTATAACACAAAACTATAGATTACTGTATTAAGATAATAAAATATTCTTCTACTTCAAAACATGTCGAAAAATGAGAAATAAAATATGTAGAAAACTGGTAAGTATGCCATTAATGGTTTGAGATTGGAATGGAAATTTGGTATAATAAGATAAGCATAGGCATTGTTACCTATATTTACATAGGAAGATTGTACTAAATTAATAGAAAATATAATTTTACCATGGGTTTGTAGGGGAATATTGGATGGGATCAGCCAAGAAGGCAGCAAAATCTGCAGCAATCATCATAATATTTTCATTGATAAGTAAATTTTTAGGCTTTTTAAGAGAAGTTTTAATAGCGTCGAACTTTGGCTCAGGCATGGAAACCGATGCCTATTTCGTAGCTTTGTCAGCTACTACCGTCCTAATGGGTATGGTAGCAGCAGGACTAAACACTACCCTCATTCCAATATTTGCTGAAATAGAAGTAAAAAAATGGCCATGATAAAAAAATAGACTATATGAATAATCTAATAAATGTGGTAAATATACTAGCAGTTTTCTTTGTAATATTAGGCTGGTTTTTATCTCCCATGATTATTAGGGTAATGGGCAAAGGATTTGAAGGGGGGGAGCAGTTCCAACTAGCAGTCAATCTAACCCGTATAGGTCTACCTATAATGCTATTTACAGGAACTAGAGCTATATTTACAGGATACTTACAGAGTAATGAATCCTTTTTAGCACCAGCAGCTGTTGGATTGCCTTTTAATGCTGTGTACATATTGTATCTAATATTTTTATCCCCCCCTAGTTTTGGCATAAAGGGCTTAATGGTAGCTAGTGTGTTGGCAGCTTTAGCTCAGATATTCATCCAAATTCCAGCAGCAAAAAAAAGCAGGGATACAAGTATAGGTTTAAAGTAGATTTTAAAGATAGGTATATAAAAAAAGGCATTATTATTAACCTTGCCAGTAATGGTAGGTACAGCTATCAATGAATTAAATATGATAGTAGATAAGACCATGGCATCTAGTCTACAGGAGGGAAGCATATCCTCTTTAAATTATGCAAGTAAGCTTAATGGCATAATACTAGGGGGGGTATTTATAGCAGCTGTAACTACTGTGATATTTCCCATGCTGTCTAAAGAATCCAATAAGGATAATATGGATGGGATAAATATCATCATGAGCCATGGGATCAATATAATCCTATTGATAACCCTGCCAGCAACTGTAGGATTGATCATATTATCTGAACCTATAGTTAGGCTGTTTTTTTTCAAAGGGGGGGAGCTTTTGATGCTACAGCTACAGTTATGACTGCAAAGGCTTTGATATTCTACGCCGTAGGTTGGTGGGCATGGCCTTAATGCTTATGTTAAATAAAGTATACTATTCCATGCAGGATACCAAAACACCAATGATAAATAGTGCTATAGCTGTAGGAGCAAATATAGGTTTAAACTTTCTATTTATAAAACCTCTAGGCCATGGGGGGGGCTTAGCTTTAGCCACTAGTATATCTACTACTATAGCTACTATTCTACTCATAAGGGATTTAGACAAAGGGTAGATGATATAGATCATAGTACCAATAGAAAATGTATGGTCAAAACCCTAGTAGCATCTATAATAATGGGAGTAGTAGTATACTTCCTATATGGAGGGCTAAACAGGGTATTCATAGGAGGCAAGATGATAGAACTGTTGGTATTGATAATATCTGTAGCTATAGGGGGGGCTATGGTATATATAGGACTGTGCTATCTATTTAGAGTAGAGGAGATCAGGATGGTAATAGATAGGATGAAGCTAAAGTTGGGAAAGAGTATGGCTTAAAATAAGGCAATCAATAGATACTATTGGTTTACACAAATATCCATCCATGCTATACTATAATCATTCGTACGGCGAACGAAAGGATGGAGGATGAATATGAAGTTTTTCAACCCAACTATTGTATATAAGGAATTGATCCTATTACAGGAAATAGAAAAGAATCCTAGCATAACCCAAAAGGAACTAGGAAGTATCATAGGGGCAGCACCATCTATGGTTAATGTATATATAAAAGAATTGGAAGAAGAAAAGTATCTAAAAAGAGAATATATATCCACTAAAACAGTCAACTACAAAATTACTCCCGAAGGTATAAAGCGAAAGAACTATCTACTGATAGTCTATATGAGGGAGCTTTTAGGGCTTTATCATTTAGCTAAAAACAATGTGGAAGAATTCCTATCAAAGGTAGAAGAAAAAGGCTACAAAAACCTACTACTATATGGCGCAGGAGAAGTAGCAGAAACTATCATAGGAGTAATCAGAGACAGAGAAAACTCTACACTAAATATATTGGCAGTAATAGATGACGACAAAGAAAAACAAGGCAAAGAAATACTAGGATATAAGATAATATCCACAAAAGAAATACCCAACTACCCCCCCACGACGCCATAATCATCACCAGCTATACCTTTGAAGAGGATATAATGGGAAGACTGAAGGATATGGACTATGAGATGAGTAGGGTGGTTAGGTTCTTTGGGGGGGTGGGGGGGATGATATATAGGATGTGGCGAATAAGATCAGGTGATTGATATGAGCTTATATTAAATTCAATCGAAGGGAGAAACCTATAATGCTCAAAGAAATCAATTTGTTTAAGAAAAAAACATAGGGGGGGAGATGAATACGAAATTTGCATTATTTGCAAATGTAAAACTAATGTAAGACGAGATCAACCTATAAAAGACCGCTATGGTTACGTAGAGGGAGCAGGTCAGCTTTGTTATGAATGCTATAAAAAAAACTATATGACCAAACATAAAAACAATATAGCTATTAGCGGATTTTACATTTGGGAGGGGGACAAATGGAAAAGACTCAAAAATCTTCCTATTATGATGGATATAATATTGAAGCATATAAGAATATTAAAAAAACAAATCAAGGAACTAAGACAAGTTTATATGATGGGTTTCAAAGAATTATGGATATATTATTAGCACTTATAGGTTTATTAATTGGTATCCCACTGATGATAATATTTGGTATAGCCATAATCATAGAGACTCCAGGAAGAGCTATATATAGCCAAGAAAGATTAGGGAAAAGAGGAAAAGTGTTTAAAATTTATAAACTTCGATCTATGGTATCCAATGCAGAGGAAAACGGTGCCCAGTGGGCTGAAAAAAAATGACTCTAGAGTTACGAAAGTGGGAAGTTTTATTAGAAAAACAAGAATTGATGAAATCCCTCAGTTGTTCAATGTACTTAGGGGGGGTGATATGAGTATAATAGGGCCTAGGCCAGAAAGGCCTGTATTCACTGAAAAGTTTAATAAAGAAATACCAGGCTTTATAAATAGATTACAGGTTAAACCTGGAATAACTGGTTGGGCACAGGTTAATGGTGGATATGAAATAACTCCAAAAGAAAATGGGAACTAGATATGTATTATATAGAAAATAAGAGTATCAAACTAGATCTACTAATTATTTTAAAACCATCAAAGTTGTCTTAACTGGAGATGGTGCAAGGTAAAGGGATGAAGTGGATTGAATATTTTAGTGACTGGTGGAGCGGGATTTATAGGTTCGAATTTAGTTGATAGATTAATAGAAGAAGGTCACAAAGTTGTAGTGATAGACAATTTATCAACAGGGAAGATGGAAAATGTACATAATGAAGCAAAGTTTTATCAACTAGATATTTGTAGTAAAAAAATAAGAGATATATTCAAAAAGGAAAAAAAATTGAAATTGTTTATCATGAAGCAGCACAAATTGATGTTCAAAAGTCAATTAATGATCCTATGTTTGATGGGGGATGTGAACATCTTAGGGACAATTAATGTTTTGGAAGCTTGCAAAAAAAGCTAATGTAAAAAAAGATCATCTATCCATCTTCAGCAGCTGCCTATGGGGGGGAGCCAAAGTACTTAGGAATAGATGAAAACCATCCTATAAATCCTATTTCCTACTATGGTATTTCAAAATACACCCCCCAGAAAGCTATATTAGGACATATAGTGAACTTTATAATATTGATTATACTATTTTCCGATATTCCAATGTATATGGAATACGACAGGATCCTAAAGGTGAAGGTGGCGTAATTGCTATATTTATGGACAAGCTTTTTAGAGGTGAATCTCCGACTATATTTGGAGATGGCAGCGCTACAAGAGACTTCATATATGTTGAAGATATTGTAGAAGCCAATATTAAAGCTTTACATAAAGGAAATAAAGAAGTGTTTAATATAGGAACTGGAAAAGCCACTTCTATAAAGGAACTATTTTATCTTATGAAAGAAATTATGGATGTGGACATTGAAGTAAAGTATGGAGAAGAACGAGAGGGAGATATAAAGAATTCATTTTTTTAATATTAACAAAGCAAAAGAAGAATTAGGATGGATTCCAAAATATAGATTAGAAGAAGGACTATATAAGACGATTAGATATTATAAGAGATTATTTATGGATGAAACTATGGATGAGGTTGCTGTAGCTAGATGATAGTAGGTAAAAGATGAAAGTAAGGCGCAATATGCTTATGTACTTGGAATTGAAATAAGAATCTATAAAGATAGGTGTTTAATTATGAAAAAAAAGTTTTAATTATAGCTAATCATATAGATTGGGTTTATTCGCTTAGAAAGGAGTTAATTGAAAAATTAAGTGAAATCTATAGGGTAATTATATGTATTCCAGAATGTAAGGATAATAATAAATTAGATTATTTTAAAAGTATAAATGTCGACTTCGCATTTGTAAATTTCCAAGGTAGAGATAAAAACCCTTTTAAAGATATAGGAGTTTTATTAAATATCTGAATACGATAAAGAGTTTAAACCCTAATGTTATCATAACTTACACTATTAAGCCTAATATATATGGTTCAATTGCAGGTAAGTTATTAAGAAAAAAAGGTTGTTATTAATGTGACTGGTTTAGGAACTGGATTTCATAGCAATAAAGTTGTTAAATTAATAGCAAAAACCTATATTCGATAGGTTGTAAAGCATCTTACCATGTGTTTTTCAGAATACTAACAATATGAGTCTATTTATTAATAATAAGATGGTTGAAAGAAGTAAATGCTCGTTAATCCCTGGTTCTGGTGTAAATATTGAAAAGTTTAAACCTATGGAGAAGACAAAAGAAGATGACATTATAAGATTTCTATTTATAGGAAGGATAATGAAAGAAAAAGGAATAGAAGAGTATTTGCAAGTAGCAGAAAGTTTAATCAAAAAAAATATTCCAATATAGAATTTCAGATACTAGGTTCATTTGAAGAAGATAGATATAAGGATATTATCTATGACAATAAAAATGAAAGAATAAAATATCTTGGCAGATCCGATGATGTGAGAAATGAGATCAGAGAAGTAGATTGTATAGTAAATCCCTCATATCATGAAGGCATGTCTAATGTGCTGCTGGAAGGAGCGGCTATGGGGGGGAAACCCCTTATAGCTTCTAACATACCCGGATGCAAAGAAATAATAGAAGAAGGGTATAATGGATACTTATTTGAGCTTAAATCGGTGGAGTCTATGGAGGAAAAGTTAATCCAATTTATAGAACTAGATGAAGAAAGCAAAGAGATTATGGGGGGGAAAAACTCCAGAAGAAAAGTTGAAAAAGAATTTGATAGAAATATTGTTATAAATGAATATATGAAAGTAATAAAGGATATTTTGAAAGAAGGTCGTCAATATGAATCTATATGAAGCTATTAAAAACAAAGATGAAAAAAAATATCAGTAATTGGACTAGGCTATGTAGGACTGCCACTAGCCATATCCTTTGCAAAAGTTGCAGATGTAGTTGGATTTGATATATCAAAAGAAAAAGTACAAAAATATCTTAATGGAGTAGACGTAACTAAAGAAGTTGGAGATGAAGCTATAAAGGAAACTACAGCATTATTGACATGGGAAGAAAAGCATTTAAAGGATTGTAAATTCCATATAATTGCAGTGCCAACTCCAATAAGTTCTGACAAAACTCCAAATCTTAAACCAGTAATGGAAGCAAGTAAAACCGTAGGAAGAAATCTTACCAAAGGTTCAATAGTAGTATATGAATCTACGGTATACCCTGGAGTTACAGAGGATATATGTATTCCTATTTGGAAAAAGAGTCTGGATTAAAATGTGGACAAGACTTTAAAGTAGGTTATTCACCAGAAAGGATTAATCCAGGAGATAAAGTACATAGACTAGAAAATATAGTAAAGGTAGTATCAGGCATAGATGAGGAGTCATTGGAAACAATTGCCAAAGTTTATGGCTTAGTAGTAAAAGCAGGTATATATAGGGCAGAAAGCATTAAAGTAGCAGAAGCAGCAAAAGTAATAGAAAACTCCCAAAGGGATATAAATATTGCTTTTATGAATGAACTTTCTATTATATTTAATCAATTAGGAATAGATACAAAGGCAGTACTAGAAACAGCAGCTACAAAGTGGAATTTTTTTAAACTTTAGTCCAGGTTTAGTAGGAGGACATTGTATAGGAGTAGATCCATATTATCTTACATATAAGGCAGAAGAAATAGGGTATCATTCTCAAATAATTCTTGCAGGAAGAAAAATAAATGATGATATGGGTAAATACGTAGCTGAAAATGTAGTCAAAAATATGATAAAAGCTGACAAACCAATCAAGGGCTCTACAGTAGCAGTATTTGGGATTACATTTAAAGAAAACTGTCCAGATATTAGAAATACAAAGGTAGTAGATGCTATAAAGGAATTAGAAGAGTATGGAATAAATGTAAAAGTAGTAGACCCAGTAGCAGATGAGGAAGATTTATGGAGTACATATGGAATAAAACTATATAATATTGAGGATATAGAGGACATGGATGCAATAATATTTGCAGTTCCTCATGAAGAGTTTAAAACTATAAAGTTAGAGGATATTAAGAAATTATATAACCAAAGATGGAATGGCTATTCAAATGCAATAGATGAAGTTGCAGCAACATCAGAAATAGAAAGAGAGAAACCTAAATATGTTTTAATAGATGTAAAAGGAATATTCAATAAAAAAAGAAGCAGAAAATATGAATTATTTATACTGGAGGCTATGATATGGAAAAGGACTATAAACAATTAGATAAAAACAAAATTTATTTAATAACAGGAGCAGCAGGATTTATTGGATTTCATTTATCGAGAAGATTGCTTAAAGAAGGTTGTACAGTAATAGGATTAGATAATTTAAATGATTATTACGATGTAAATTTAAAAAAAAGCAAGATTAGATATATTAGAAAAAGAAGATAGGTTTACATTTGTATATGCAGATTTACAAGATAGACAAGCTATGGATAAAATCTTTGAAGAAAATAAAATAGATATAGTAGTAAATTTAGCAGCCCAAGCAGGAGTAAGATATAGTCTTAAAAATCCTTATGCATATATAGAATCTAATATAATGGGATTTATGAATATATTAGAAGCTTGTAGATATAATGAAGTAGAACATTTAGTATATGCATCATCTAGCTCTGTATATGGCTCAAATGAGAAATTACCTTTCTCAACAAGTGATAGTGTAGATCATCCTGTTAGCCTATACGCAGCAACAAAGAAATCCAACGAACTAATGGCCCATACTTATAGTCATTTATATGGAATACCTACAACTGGATTGAGATTTTTACAGTATATGGTCCCTGGGGTAGACCAGATATGGCATTATTTTTATTTACTAAAGCTATACTTAATGATGAACCTATTAAAGTATTCAACTATGGCAAAATGGAAAGAGATTTTACATATATAGATGACATCATAGAAGGAGTAGTAAGGGTTATAGCAAATCCACCTAAAGAAAATAAAGACTATGACAGAACAAAGCAAGATCCAAGTACAAGCCACGCACCTTATAAAATTTATAACATAGGAAACAATAAACCAGTTCAACTAATGGAATTTATACAAACATTAGAAAAACATTTAGGAAAAGAAGCAAAAAAAAGAATATCTACCACTACAAGCAGGAGATGTTCCTAAAACCTATGCAGATGTAGATGATTTGATAAGAGATGTAGGATTTAAACCTGATACAAGTGTAGATGAAGGGATAGGAAAGTTTGTTGAATGGTATAAGGAATATTATGGGGGGGTGTAGAGTATAAAATATTTAATCAATTAGATAATTAGATAATATTTAAGTATTTTATTACATATAAAATGTATGTGATAGGGGGGGGATATATTTGGAAATATTATTTGTAACAACAAGGAATATAGCTACAACTTGTGGTGAGCTTAGACTTATAAAAAAATCGTGCAATGGCTATGAGAGACCAATTTGGAATAGATAGTATATTTGTATCATACATTGACAAAAAAAAGAGTAGAAGCTAATTATAGTGGTAATGTAGATAAAGAATTTAAAGTTAATTACATAACTTATGATAAAACAAAACCGTATACTTTTTTTTCAAAAATTTAAAACAATTTCATAATAAAGTAATAGAAACATTAAGAAATAACCCTAATATAAAAGTAGTTATTATTTCAGGAGTAATAAGTCAAAGATTATTAAAAAAAATAAAATCAATTGATAGTAATATAAAAATAATATTAGATATTCATGGAGCAACAGAAGAGGGGGGGATTGAATATAAGAGTAACAAAAATATAATTTATTCAAGAACATTTTATCTTTATAGCAACTATATTTTTAGAAAACAGCTTGAATATTGTGATGCTTTAATGGTGGTTTCAAATGCATTAAAAGAACACTTAATAAAAAAAATATCCTGAAATAGCTGGACTAAAATTTTTTTTATTATTCATTGTGCAGGCAATATTGGAGAGATTAATATACAAAAGTATTATAAAAGCAGACAATATTGGAGAAAGAAGTTAAAGATAGATGAGGATGAATGCTTATTCGTATATTCTGGAGGAGCATCAAAATGGCAAATGGTTAATGAAAGTGTTCATTTATTTTTGGAGATTAAAGACAGGCTTCCTTTTAATTCAAAACTTTTAGTTATGTCTCATAAATAGATGATATAAATTAGAATTACAAGTTAATAGTAGGGATATTATATTTGAATCATTTAATGCAAGCAATGTACCGGAAGTGCTTTGTGCTAGTGACTTTGCTTTTATGTTAAGAGAAAATAAAATAACAAATAATGTTGCTTTTCCTAATAAGTTTGTTGAATATCTTATAAGCGGGAATCAAATTATTTGTACACCATATGTTTTTGATGTTGTAGAGCTAATTAATAATGACATTGGATATATATATTCTGGTGATATAGATGAACTTGAACGTTTTGTAATAAAAAAATGTTGGAAAGCCAAGAGTGTGGGATAGTTATAATGATGTTATAAATAAAGTATCATTTAATTCTACGCTTAAAGAATTATATAAGTATATTTCTTTACAACAGTAAATTTACATTTGATTAAAACAAATCATGATTAAACTAACAATGTTGAGCATGATTAATATTTAAAAGTAGGATTATTTTATTATTAGAAATATTGAA
>JMBV01000617.1_pt1 | contig 10118 bp, 14 predicted proteins | sample 616531 | NCBI WGS metagenome assembly JMBV01 (sample SAMN02727904, study PRJNA239997) | anaerobic digester metagenome | biome: anaerobic digester; isolation source: mesophilic anaerobic digester inoculated with municipal waste water sludge... | place: Germany: Bielefeld University, CeBiTec ... | reverse complement strand
ATGGAAAGAAAAGTAGTATTTAGTGGAGTTCAACCTTCAGGAGGGCTTACTATTGGAAATTATATAGGGGGGGCTATAAAGAACTGGATAGAATTACAAGATAAATATGATTGCTATTATTCTATAGTAGATTTACATGCAATCACTGTACCTCAAATACCAAAGAACTTAAGGAAGAATACTTTAGAAGTATTGGCTATATATCTAGCCTGTGGATTAGATCCAGAAAAATGTACCATATTCATCCAATCTCATGTTTCAGCTCATGCTGAACTGACCTGGATACTCAATACCATATCTTATATGGGACAATTAAGTAGGATGACTCAATTTAAGGAAAAGTCTCAAAGATCGGAAGAAAATTTAAATGCAGGATTATTTACCTATCCAGTATTGATGGCAGCAGATATATTATTATATCAGACAGACCTTGTTCCCGTAGGGGGGGAGGATCAAAAGCAGCATTTGGAATTAGCTAGAGACTTAGCAGAAAGATTTAATAACCGATATAGCCCAACTTTTCAAGTGCCAGAACCTTTGATAAAAGAAGAAGGAGCAAAAATAATGAGCCTTCAAGACCCAGAAAGCAAAATGTCCAAATCCGATGAAAATGAAAATGGATATGTATTGATATTAGATGAGCCAGATGCTATAAGAAGAAAAATAAAAAGAGCAGTAACTGATTCTATAGGAGAGATAAGGTATAATGACGAACAATTAGGTATTAAGAATTTGATAAATATTTATAGTGCATTTTCAGGAGATTCAATAGAAGAAATAGAGAATAGGTATGAAGGCGTTGGGTATGGTAGATTTAAAGAGGATTTAGCAGATGTAGTTATAGAAGGTTTAACACCAATTCAAAAAAAATATAATGAATTGATAAATGATAAAGACTATTTAGAAAAAGTATACAAAAAAAGGAGCAGAAAAAGCTAGTTATATAGCAAACAAAACTTTAAGAAAGGTATATAGAAAAGTAGGATTTATTCAAAAATAAGAAAATATCAAGCTTTGGCACTAGCTTACTAACATATTCTAAATAAAACAAACCGGCTTACCATAAGGAAGCCGGTTTAATATTTTTTTTATACTAGTACAATCTTCTACCATAGGAGAAATGATTACTATAATATCCAGAGCTTAAATCCGATATCATAACCCCCCCTCCCCCCCCTGCGGAACTAGAGTGTATAAATTTACCATTCCCAATATATATTCCTGCATGGCTTGGCCCAGATTTATATGTATTGCTAAATATGACCAAATCTCCAATTTGTAAATCTCCCTTGCTTACCTGCTGCCCAACGGTGGCTTGTTCTGCTGATGAACGAGGTATATCTATACCATGTTGCTTATATACATGATAGGTAAAACCTGAACAATCAAAAGCAGTAGAACTTGAACTGCCATAGGAATAGGAAGTTCCCATATATTTTTTAGCTGTAGATACAATTTCTTCTCCTAAAGAGAGGTTACTTGAACTACCCCTATTAGCTGAAGCAGTTTTCTTTCTACGTTTATTACCAGATAGAGCATCATTTATAGCACTAATAGTCTCTTGACCTGCTATACCATCTACCTTAATTCCGTAAATTTTTTTTGAAAATCCATGAGGGCTTGTCTAGTTTCTGAACCAAAATATGTAGTACATTGGTCTATGTCTAAAAAGCCTAAGAATTTAAGACTCTTTTGTAATGCCTTTACATCTTCTCCATTTATACCTTCTTTTAATAGTCTATTATATTTTAAAGGTTCTACTTCCATGAGTTTTTCAAGGCTTCAAAGGTATCTGGTCCAAATACCCCATCTGCTTTTAAACCTTGAGATTTTTGAAGTTCAATTATAGCATTAGCAGTTTGATCACCATAATATGTAGTGGATTCATCTATTTCAAGATAGTTTAAATGCTTCAGGTGCTCTTGTAATATCCTTATATCATTGTGTTCCATTCCCTTTTTTTAATATTTGTTCTCCTAGTTGAGCTTGACCAATTATAGGAGTAGCAAACAATATTCCTGATAATGTAAAGACAATAGCTTTTTTTCTTTAAAGATTTCTTACTTTGCATTAAAAAAAACAACCCCCTTTATTTTAGTCTTTTGCTTATATATGAGTATACAATAAAACGATAAAAAAAATAAAGAGGAAATTGTAACTAATTTGTAACTTTTTTTTATTTATTTAGGAAAGACCTTGGTAAACCATCAATTGTTGTTATTTTATTGGGGGGGAAAGATTTGAATTTAGTCAAATAGAGCAGTAAACCCTACTGCCCTATTATATCATATTACTTTTTTATTTTTTTTCCATAGCTTTTTTTCGCAAATTCTGTAGTTACTATTTTATTATAATCTGCTCTTTTGTCCAATTCACCTGCCATTTCCATTATATCCATCATGTGATTTAAACCTTCTTCAGTTATTATTAAATCTGGCTTCCAACTATCCTGTTCTCTATATCGATCTATTAATGCTATTAATATCTCATCATCTGTATCTGGAAATTGAGGTTTAACAGCTTTTGCAATTTCTTCCGTAGAGTGATTCTGTACCCAGAGCATTCCCTTGTATATAGCATTGGTAAAGCTTTGAACCATATTAGGATCCTTCTCTAATATACTCTTGGTAGTGGAATAACATGTATAGGGTATATACCCTGCTTCCTTTCCTATAGAGGCTACTACATAACCTTTACCTTCCTTTTCTAAAGTTGCAGCAACTGGTTCAAAAAGTGCTACATAATCCCCTTCGCCACCAACGAAAGCTCCAGCCATTACATCAAATTGAATATCGGTCCTTACGTTTACATCTATACCTGGGATTAATCCATGTTTTTAAGTACATATTCTAATGTCATTTCAGGCATTCCACCTTTTCTTCCACCAATAATTTCTCTACCTTTAAGTTTATTAAAGGTGAAATCTGGATCAGGTTCCCTGGCTACTAGGAAAGAGCCATCCTTTTGAGTAAGCTGAGCAAAGTTTATGGCGTAATCATCTTTACCTTGATTGTATACATATACAGAAGCTTCTGGTCCCATAAATGCTATATCTGCTTCTCCACTTAATAAGGCAGTCATGCATTTGTCTGCTCCTTTGCCATTAATGAGTTCAATTTCTAGACCTTCTTCTTCAAAAAAAACCTTGTGTAATAGCAATGTATTGGGGGGGAGTGTAAAATAAAGAATGGGTAACCTCAATAAGTCTAACCTTTTTAAGTTGATTTTTTTTACAGCCAACTAAACTGGTACTAATTAATAAAACTACTGTTAATGTTAATAAAATTATCTTAATTATTTTTTTTCATTGCATCCCTCCTGTATTATCTTAAAACGAGGTAATCTTTAATATTTATATTATTCAAATAAAATTATTTGGTTACAAAACAATTTTATTTGACAAGAGTATAAATTATATATATAATAATGTCTAACAATTTAATATATACTATGAAGAAGAGGAGTAGGTAAACACCCTATACAGAGAAAAAGGTCCATAGGCTGAAAGACCTTTCTAGGCAATGTTTGCTGAAGGTAGCTTCTGAGTATTTAAGCTGAAAATAGTAAGCTTAAACGGGATAGCCGTTATTTATTTGAGAGTCATGGATAATATCTATGAAATTAAGGTGGTACCGCGAATTGTGCCTTCGTCCTTAGATTTAAGGATGAAGGCTTTATTATTTTAATAATGTATAGGAGGAATAAACGATGATTGAAAATCTACCTAAAACTTATAATCCCAAGGATTTTGAAGATAGGCTCTATAGATATTGGATGGACGGGGGAATACTTTGTTGCTCATGTGGATGAAAATAAGAAACCCTTTACTATAATGATGCCTCCCCCCCCAAATGTTACTGGGAATTTACATCTAGGCCATGCATTGAACAATACAATACAAGATATACTTATACGCTGGAAGAGAATGGAAGGTTATGAAGCCCTCTGGTTACCTGGGACAGACCATGCTAGTATCTCTACTGAGGCTAAAGTAGTAGAAAAGCTTAAAGCAGAAGGAAAATCTAAAGAAGAATTAGGCAGAGAAGGTTTTTTAGAAGAAGCTTGGGCATGGACCAGAAAATATGGAGGTAATATAAATAATCAATTAAAAAAAGTTAGGAGTTTCTTGTGACTGGAGTAGGGAGAGGTTTACACTAGATAAAGGTCTAAGCAATGCAGTAGAAGAGACTTTTATTAGATTATATAATAAGGGCTTAATCTATAAGGGTGATAGGATAATAAACTGGTGTCCAAATTGTAGAACAGCTATTTCTGATGCAGAAGTAGATCATGAAGAAACCTTAGGAAGTATTTGGTATATAAGATATCCATTAAAGGGTGAGGAAGGATTTATAACCATAGCTACTACTAGACCTGAAACCATGTTAGGGGGGGATTTAGCTATAGCGGTAAATCCAGAAGATGAAAGGTATAAACATCTAATAGGCAAGAAGGCTATATTGCCACTGGTGAATAGAGAAATTCCTATTATAGCAGATGAATATGTAGAGATGGAATTTGGTACTGGTGCAGTAAAAATCACTCCATCTCATGATCCTAATGATTTTGAAGTGGGAGAAAGGCATGGATTAGGCCAGTGTATAATAATGAACGAAAGAGCTATCATAAATGAAAATGGCGGTAAATATGAAGGATTAGATAGATATGAAGCTAGAAAAAGGATTGTAGAGGATTTAAAAAAAAGAGAATTATTTAGTAGATGTTAAAGACCATGATAATAGTATAGGCCACTGTGAAAGATGTAAAACAGTAGTAGAACCTTTGATATCAAAACAGTGGTTTGTGAAGATGGAGCCACTAGCTAAGCCAGCTTTAGATGTTTATAAAGAAGGGAAACTAAACTTTATACCTGAAAGGTTTGGCAAGATATATACCCATTGGCTTGAAAATATCAAGGATTGGTGTATCTCTAGACAATTATGGTGGGGGGGACATAGATTGCCAGTATATTACTGTGAAGATTGTGATGAAATCATGGTTTCAAAGGAGAAACCTGAAAAATGTAACAAATGTGGAAGTACCAAGATATATCAAGACCCTGATACATTAGATACTTGGTTTTCATCAGCTCTATGGCCTTTTTCCACATTAGGATGGCCAGAAGAAACGGAGGATATGAAGTACTTTTTCCCTACAGATGTGTTGGTAACTGGGTATGATATCATATTCTTCTGGGTAATTAGAATGGTGTTTACAAGTTTAGAGCAAACTGGAAAAGTGCCCTTTAAAGATGTATTTTTAACAGGTCTTATAAGGGATTCACAAGGTAGGAAGATGAGTAAATCCTTGGGAAATGGAATTGATCCTCTAGAGGTTATAGAAGAATATGGGGCAGATGCATTAAGATTTACACTAGTTACAGGAAATAGCCCAGGAAATGATATGCGATTTTATATGGAAAGGGTGGAGGCAAATAGGAATTTTGCCAACAAACTATGGAATGCTACTAGATTTGTATTGATGAATTTGGACGAAGATATAATAGATAAAAGTATAAATTCAAACTATTTAGAGGAAGAAGACAAATGGATACTTTCCAGGATGAATACTGTAATTGATGAGGTTACCGAAAATTTAGAGAAATATGAAATAGGTTTATCTGCCCAGAAAATATATGATTTATTTGGGATGAATATTGTGATTGGTACATTGAGATAGTAAAACCTAGACTATATGGCGAGAATATAAAGAGCAAGGAGACTGCTCAAATAATACTATTACATGTATTGGAAAATGTACTAAAACTACTACATCCATTTATGCCTTTTATAACTGAAGAAATATGGCAACATCTACCTGAAAGGAAAGAAGCTTTAATAATCAGTACTTGGCCTGTTTATAAAGAAGAAAATAACTATCCAGAAGCAGAAAAAAAGAATGAGTTATATAATGAATGCTATAAAAGGGATAAGAAATGCTAGACAGGAGATGAATATAGCTCCATCTAAAAAAAGCCAAAACCATATTTGTAACTCAAGATGAGAACATTAAGGATATTTTAAACTATGGTAGAAGGTATTTTATAAATTTAGCCAGTGCTGAAGAGATAGAAATCATAGAAGATAAAACTACTTTAGGAGAAGATAATATATCCGTTGTATTAGATAGATGTGAGGTATATATACCTTTAAAGAATTTAATAGATTTTGACAAGGAAATAGAAAGATTGGAAAAGGACAAAGATAAGCTAGAAGAAGAACTAAAAAGGGTCAGAGACAAACTATCCAATGAAGGATTTGTAACTAAGGCTCCTGAGCATGTAGTAGAAGGAGAAAGGAAAAACAGAAGAAATACGAAGATATGATGGAAAAGGTATTGGAAAGACTTGAGGCTTTAAAATCCAGTAAATAAACAATAGGGTGGATTTTAAATTTCCACCCTAATTAAATTTTTATTGTTTATTGTATAAAAATGTTTTAAAATTGTAATTAAAGATAAAAAAAGAAGAGGGGGGGATAAAATGAATTATCAAGAAGCCTTAAATTACATAAATGATAAAAATAAATTTGGTTCGAGATTGGGATTAGATACTATTGGAAAACTTTTGGAACTATTGGGAAATCCCCCCCATCGTAATATGAAATATATTCATATTGGTGGTACTAATGGAAAAGGATCTACTGCATCTTATATTGCCTCTAGTTTAGATGAAGCAGGGTATAAAGTGGGGCTTTTTACTTCGCCTTTTCTAGAGAGATTTAATGAGAGAATATCTATCAATGGAGTAGATATACCAGATGATAGACTAGCAGATATAACTAAAAGGGTAAAGGATAAAATCGAAATAATGCTAGAGGAAGGTTATGAACATCCTACAACTTTTGAAATAATTACTACAATCGCCTTTATTTATTTTAAGGAAGAACAAGTTGATTATGTAGTTTTGGAAGTAGGATTAGGGGGGGTAGGTCTGATTCTACAAATATTATTGAAAGCTCCTTAGCTTCAGTTATAACCACTATAGATTATGATCATATAGATGTATTGGGAGATACTTTAGGAAAGATTGCTTATGAAAAAGCTGGTATTATTAAAGAAAATAGCATTGTAATATCTTATCCTCAACAAAAGGAAGCTTTAGAAGTATTGGAGAGGGTGGCGTTAGAAAAACAAGCTAAATTTTTTTTATTTGTCCAATGGAGAAAATAAAAATTAATAAATTAGATGAATTTGGATCAGTATTTGATTTTGAATTTAATGACAAAATATATAATGATATTGAAATAAGTTTATTAGGAGAATATCAAGTATATAATGCCACTTTGGCTATGTACACTCTATTGATACTTAAAGAAAAAGGCCATATATCTATAACAGATGAAGAGATTAGAAATGGCCTTAAAAAAAACAAGATGGAAAGGCAGATTGGAGATAATAAATAGAAACCCTACCTTTTTAATCGATGGTGCTCATAATCTCCAGGGAGTAATTAATCTTGCAAAAAAAACTTGAAACTATTTAAATATAATAGGCTTATACTAGGATTAGGAATACTAAAAGATAAAGATGTAGAGCATATGGTTGAAATATTGGCACCTTTAGCTGATGAAATAATAGTAACAGAGGTAAATATGCCTAGGAAAATGGAGGGGTATGCTCTTGAAGAAATAGTTAATAAATATAATAAGAATACCATCGTAGAAAAGGATATAGAAAAAGCTATTGAGAAAGCTTTTAAACTCGCCAGAGAAGGAGATTTGATTCTTTTTGCTGGTTCTTTATATTTAATTGGAGATGTTAGAAGGATTTTAACTAGAAGTAAATAGTTATATGTAACCTTCTTATAGAATATACATATTTATATATTCTATAGGAGGTTTTTTTTATGAATAAGATAAAATTGAATCCTTATTCTAATTTAACTAACGAGGAATTAATAGATTTTACTATTGAAGAAATGGATAGATTGAAAGTTTTATCTATGGGAGAAAATATGAAGGAATATCAGAAAGGCTTATTTATAGTGAATCAGTTGATAATCGAAGTAAAAAGGAGGAATATATCTTTAAATAGACAAAAACTTAGTCGTAGAATATTATTGTAGATTAAATAATATCACCTTAATCCATTATATTGCATAGATTAGTTTATATATAGTGGATGGAGGTGGTAGGTTGAAATTGAAAGAGAAATTAGTCGTTGCTAATACAGGGGGGGAGGATACCTTAACTTTTATAGATAGATCCAATATGAGAATAGATGAAGTTTTTTATTTGAGTGAGATAGCTAATAAAAACGTAAAATCTATATCCAGTAGTCCTTCCATTGGCCCTTGGGATATGATATACGACGGATGTAAGTTTTTATATTGTACCAATGCATATGATAATTCGGTATTTAAAATTAATTTGGATAAGGGTAAGATTGTAGATAAATTATATGTGGGGGGGAGCTTTCCTACAAGTATAAAATCAATTGAAAATTATATTTTTATAGCAAATACCGATTCTAATTCCATATCTGTTATTAGCGAGAAAGAATTTTATTTGATTGAAAATATACCAGTAGGCGGGAAACCCATAGATATAGAGATTGATAAAGTTAAAAAAAGATATATATAGCCAATAGCGATGGATATAGTATAAATATTATTGATCTTAAAGGAGTAAAGAATGAGATTATTAGAGTAAAAAAATAACCCAATAAAGATGATAATAGAAGGCGATTTTATGTACATTTTATATAGTGTCAATAACAACATATTAAGTAATAGCAATATATCTATAATGAATTTAAAAGATTATAGAGAAGAGGAAATTATACAGCTTAAAGGTATATTTACTAATATGTTGAAATTGAATAATAGGGAGATAGCTTTTGTTACCAACATAGATAAAGGGTATATTTATAGGGTGGACATTGAAAAAAAAGAAATCTATTAAGCAAAACCAAATTGGTGGGTATGCCTAATAGAATTGAATGGGATGGAGATAATACGGTATTTATAACAGACATATCAGAGGATATAATATATCTATTTGATATAGAAAAAAATATTATAATAGATGGGATAAGGGTAGGAAAAGAACCAGGAGGAATTTTAATCATCTAATGGAATTATTTCATCATCTGCTAGCATATTTAATATATTTTTAAAAATAAATTCTGTATTTTCTTTCCAAGTGTTGCAGATTTTTTTTGCTTGTTTTTCAGTTGTTACATTTAAATATAGACTGAATAAGGTTTCTTCGTTTTCTACTAATTTGAGATTCACTGTATAATCGTACTTATCATTTTTGTAGTATTCCCCTACAATTTGGGTAGCCCTTTTCTCCTCATCTAGTATCTTTGCAAAATTGTTCAAAATATATTTTTTTTATATCTTCAGGGATACGATCTTGGAAATAATAGAGAGTTATTTTTCCTTTATTTAGCATCTTATAAATCTTTTTATCATCTTCGTGGACATATTCTATGAACTTTGAGCTTGTTAGTTCTGATAAATATTGTTGGATTAGAAAATAATTCATATAATTATTTTCTAGCATGAATTCAGTAATTTCCTCATTAGTTAGGGGGGGTTTTTCAGCCTTATCGATTATATACAATAATAATAATTTGTTTTGAGCAAGTTCTTCAGTGTTTTCTGCAAACATATTTAACACCTCATACAATTTTTAAATATATAGATATTATAGATTATATCACATAAAAGAGGCAAGTGGAATTCCACTTGCCTCTTTTTTTTAAAATTATTTATTAGATAACTGTCTTTGGGCATCTTCTACTAGTTTTTTTTACCATATATCCACCTACATAGCCATTAACTCTTGAAGGCAAATTGCCTTTATCTATACTATTATAATTGTCTATACCTAGCTCACTAGCTATTTCCAATTTCAATTGATTTAAGGCTTCTCTAGCTTCTGGCACTACTATTTTATTGTTATTGGCCATTTTGCGCCCTCCTTTACAACAACATTTTTGTTGCTGTAATATTAGGATAACCTATTGTTTTGAAAATATTATACCAAATATAAAAAAATAAATATATAGTTTACCATTTATATTAAAATCTACAATCTCTCTATATTGAGTTTATGTAAGTAATTACAATGAATTTTTTTTATATATTTTAAAGGTAATATAATAATATA
>JMBV01000616.1_pt1 | contig 10122 bp, 15 predicted proteins | sample 616531 | NCBI WGS metagenome assembly JMBV01 (sample SAMN02727904, study PRJNA239997) | anaerobic digester metagenome | biome: anaerobic digester; isolation source: mesophilic anaerobic digester inoculated with municipal waste water sludge... | place: Germany: Bielefeld University, CeBiTec ... | reverse complement strand
GCATCGTTTTCAGTTCACCTACTTTGTCAAACTCGGGATATGCACTTCAGCAAATTGCGTCTATAACGCAATTGTTGATCCACTTGCTGTTGATGGCGACTATTTGAATGAGTCTTTATGGACTTCAATAATACAAAAGTTAAAAACCTTGGTGAACAGGTATGGGATCACCTTCAGGATCCAAACGACACCATGTACTCCCGTGACACAACATTGTTGGGGGGGGTAACTTCTGTTAGGGAAGTGCGATCGTTCAAAGCTATTCGCAGAGCAGATACGGATCCTTGGAATTATTCTGGCATCGAAACCCCTGCTGGTGGTGAATTCCAGTATAGTTTGAATGTCCTGAATAACACTGAAGAACCACGAACAAATGTTGTTCTAGTGGACGTCTTCCCTTATATCAATGACACCGCTATTACCGAAAACCTGGACGGTGTGCGTCTCCCGCGTGGAAGCGAGTTTGCCAATACCTTTGATCATGTAAAAGGTGTCACTGCTCCAACAGGTTACACGGTGAAATACTACAACTCCAACTCGCCAATCGTATATGGTACTGATACAACGGAAGATGTTTTGGATAATCTACCTGGAGCGATACAGCCGCAGCGAATACGATCGCGATACGGATTGAGCAAGATCCTGGTGTGGAATTGCTTCCGAACAGCTTATTGACTGTCATTGTTCCCATGATCGCACCTACCAATAACGATCTCTCGCTAAGCGGCCTACGCGCTTATAATACCTTTGTCCGCAAAGATGATTCGACCCTTGATCCGGGTGGTGTGAGTCGGTATTTGGAACCTAATCGTATCTATAATATGATCCCTCTTCCTTCTGTTGACATCAGACTGACCAAAGTCGGTGAGAGTCCAGACATATATCTGGAAGGGGGGCTGTCTTTGAACTTCGGGATAGCAATGGCGTTTTGGTCAGAAGTGCTACGACCGATGTGAACGGCGTGATCAACTTCCTGGACATTGAGATCGGTGATTATACGCTTACCGAAGTTCAGGCACCCGCGGGTTACAAGCTTTTGCCTGCTCCGATCATCATTACCCAACAGCAGATGATCGACGCATATAATGACCCGCTTTCGGGTGGTATTCTAAATATTGGGCCTATTTCCAACATGGTTAAGGAACCGGATCCCATCAGAGGCAGTGTTATCATTGAAAAAGTGGATGCGAATGGCGAGGTACTGCCCTTTTTTTGAATTTACTATTGAAGGCATCACACCTACAGGTCCCGATCAACCCGGCAATACGCATGTCAGAATGAGAGGAAGAACCGGACTGGACGGAAGAATCATCTTCAATAACCTGCCAAAGGGCACTTACCGTATCACAGAAACTCGTCCCAGGGCCCCCCCTTACCATCCTGTAAACCCGTTCTTTGCCACAATTGAAACGCAAGGTCAGGTAATTGAATTTACAGGCAATTCTGCCATTATTAATGACCGATTCGCTCTGCGTGTTGACAAACTGGGTGTTTTGCCGGATCATGAATGTGCGGATAACCCCCCCCTGCTTTGTAATAACATGAGTGGTACACCTTTACCCGGCGTGCAATTCTCACTTTATGCCGCTGACGGAACGGAATTGCTCGATGGACCCCCCCAGACAACAAACGAACAGGGTTTTGTTAGTTTTCCAAGTCAGGGAAAACCAGGATTGAAAGCGGGTACTCGTTACATCCTGCGTGAAGTAGCTGGTGATGATTACTATACGCCCTATCCATATGATATTCATTTCATGTTCGACGTTCAAGGCAGACTGTACTTCTGTGAAACAGCTGACAGTTGCACGACACCCTTTGAACATGGTCAAATTTATGTGCCCAACAAACGCATCCCGCAAACTGGTCAGGTAACCGTCACCAAGAAAGACAATGATGTATTAGCGAATCTGCTGGAAGGCGCTGTGTTTACCATTTACAGACAGTTGGATCCGGAAGGCTGGGAAGTCGTTGAAGTGCTCACAACTAACGAATTTGGTGTTGCAACTTCAAGCGTATTGCCAGCCGGAGTGTATAAGATCAAAGAAACCAAGGCGCCTGCTGGATATGCCCGAACGCCACTTGAGAGGACCTTTGTTATCAACCCCCCCTATCCACTGGAAGATGAGCCGCTACTGCTTGAGTTCAATTATGAGTTTGTCAATCTGATCCTCGATATGGCTTTGATCAAATATGAAATGTTCTATCGAAATGTTACCTATGCTGAAGCGGTTGATCTGCTGGCGGCAATGGCTGGTTCATGCCCGGAATGTAAGATCGTTACTACTGACTTTCTTGACGCTCCTGCTGGAACAGCTGACGCGACCATTGTGCACATCATCAAGCCTTTGGACATGGTCAATTTGCCCTTCTGGATGAGAACAAGAACCAACTGGAAACAGGGTTGACAGCTGATGGCTGGTTGAGCTTTAGCTATGCTCAGATCGATGATTCCAAGACCTATTACCTGCGTGAAACATCAACACCTCCTGGTTATCGACCAATTAGAGGTGATATCCCAGTACGAGTCGGTGACTATACCAGCCAACCTGACTTTAATGGTAGGATCATCGTTCCGGTAGAAAATAAGCTCATACTTGGGCAGGTATCTCTCTCGAAGTACAACCTTCCTTCCCAGGAAGGTATGGCTGGAGTCGAATTTACGCTGACATATCCTGATGGGACTACTAAATCAGTGCAACATACCGATGAGTATGGTTATATCGTTTGGTCTAACCTGTTATTTGGAACCTACACACTTCAGGAAACCGCTACGATTCCTGGGTTCCGACTGGATCCAACAATTCATACGATAGTAATAGACGCTGACAACCCACACATATACATTGTCAAATATAATCATCAAAGAGCAGAGGATCTGCCCGATACCGGTACTTTGGGTGCCCTGGGTTACTTATTGGGCGGTATAACGCTCCTGGCTGCTGGTTTCTGGTTCAGCAAACGCTGGGCTAAGAAGGAACTGTAAGAAGATTCGAAAAGAGGAGAAGCTTAGCTATGCTTCTCCTCTCTCTTCTTGAAGATATATCAATGCGTAAGTTTTATCAGTTTTCAAATGGGTCATTCTGGCGGTCGCCGTATTGCTTTTGCTTGGACCGACGGTATTGAAAAGCATCAATCAGGCACGCGATGAGAAAAAGATCTTAACCCTGGTTCAAAATCCCATGTCAATTGAGATCGAAGACCTGCAGGCAGCCAACATTGCCATTGAAGGAAGTCATTCTCTTGCTGAGGACCCTTTTGATGAGCACGGAAAAGCAAAAAAAACAAAACCTAACTGAACAAGATCCTTTCAGCGGTAGTGCTGAACAGAATGACAAAGCTTTGAAGTTGATTGAAGTGCTGCGCGATATTGACCACGTCAACGCCGCCATTATAATCCCCCCCAAAATTGACGTGAAGGCGCCGGTCTATTACGGCACCAGCCATGATATCCTCTCGATCGGGACGGGTTTTATTGAGGGCACGGCGCTGCCCTTTGGAAGGAAGGGCGAACATGCCTTCATTGCCGGGCACCGAGGGACTTATTATGTGAAAACATTTGTAGACGTTGGAAAGCTTGAGTTTCGTGATAGGTTTTCCCTTCTCTTGGGGGGGAACATCCTTTTTGTTTATGAGGTCAATGAGATCAAGATCATCCGTCCCTGGGAATTTGACGCCTTCAGCAATCATCCCGAAAAGAGTCTGCTGACGCTCTTCACTTGCGACCCCATCCCGACCTTCGAAAACCGCCTGCTGATCACTGGCGAATTGATCTCCATTGAAAAGATCAATCCAGACAGTGATCTGGATGAGTTGACCTTGATCAAGTAGGCAAATACAAGGGGTGGACGTAGGAGCCCGCCTATTTCTGGAGTTGATCTTTTCATGGCACTTGGACGGCGGATTGAGCAGAAAAGCACTGCTCAATACCCTGACGGGCACTTCGTCTCGCCCTACCAGATTTTTAGCCCTTGGTACAGAGAACTCTGCAAGTTTCATACTGATAATTGCTGTCAAAAAAACACAACAATTTTATTAATAGGTAGAGTGAACCCGTTGGAATGAGATGTTGATCAGACTTGCTCAACATCTCAATACCCTGGCGTGCACATAGTCACGACCTACGACTATGCATGAACCTGATCTTAAACCATTACAAAAATAGTCGTTAGAGGCAGCATATCAAGTGGATAACACCACTTACGATATGACATAGTTGGATTTATTTCTTATGCAATAATTCGATGATCCCGTACATGAGCAATAGATAGGCGGCGCCTTCATCGAGGTTTCCGATGATGGGTAGATTGTCGGGAATGAATTCAAGGATCCCCATGGTTGGATTGAGAACATAGATCAAGCCAAGAAGTCCAAGACTCAGAACGATCCAGCGGGGGGGAATGCCGCGATTTGATAGCGGCTCAAAGAAGTTTTTCCTTTGGTTATCATTAATTGAATCCAAAGGATCGATGTCGATGATTTTTGGGTTTGACATTAAGTTGTAATCCTTCTAAATTGATCTAAAAGAATTGGGGAGAAATTGCTTGTAGGCAAGCAGGATCTCTTCAAAAATATCTGCGGCAGTATCAAGATCATCTACGACCGGGTCGAGCAAGAGGCTTTGGATAGCAAGCTGGCGGTCGGCGTGGACGATCGAATCAATGCAGAGTTGACTGGTCGCGACTTCCTGTTGGAGCAAGGAGAGAATGCCCATTGGAAGTTCGTAGCCTTTGCGCGTAGCAAAACCTTTAGAGTCAACTGTTGCTGGCAGTTCGACGATGGAGTTATCGGGTAATCCGTGAATGCCTCCCAGGTTGGGAATGTTGACCGCTTCCCAATCCAATTTTTCGTCCTTCAAAATTGCTTCAATAATTTCAACCGCTCCTTCAGAATGAGCCAGCAGGTAATCCTGAACATTACTTCGATCTTTAATATCCTGTGCGATTTTGTGCCATAGTCTGTCGCGACTGGCATCGAAATATTCCCAGTCATAGAGGGAAAGGTCGTACTTTTCCCAGGGTCTTGTTCGCTCTGAAGACATCCAGGGGAGGTATTCGCATAAATGTTCGTCACCCGGGATTGGGAATAGTTTGAAATATTCGTAAATTCGACGAGTGAGCGGCTCAAAATTTTCAGGAAGTTTTTGCCAATACTCATGAAAGAGGGGGGGATAAAGGTCATCACCAGTTTGACGGTCATTTAGACCAAGCATCCAGGTAAAGTGATTTAGTCCAACAGCTTCAATTTTGAACTTTTCAATTCCCTGACGGGCTAGATGATGTTGCGGACCATCGTTGGCGGGATCAGCGTGCGTGCTTAGGAACGCCTCAGCACCATCAATCCCATAGATGGGCGCGAGGGCTTTTGCGACCATAGCATAGCCGCTGGCGATCTGATGACAAAGTCCAACAACCTTGATTTGCTGTATTCATTGATCAGATAACAAATCCGGTGCATTGGGTTTGTAAAGTTGATGAAAAGCGCATCCGGGCACTGAATTTCCATATCCCGAACGATTTCGAGGACTGAATTAACATTTCGGGCAGCGTGCGCAAAGCCCCCCCTGGTCCACCATTTTCGCCGTAAGGCTGGCGTAGACCAACCTTACGGCTTAGTTCAAAGTCTTGTTGCCATAGTTGCTCACGAGGTTGCACCTCGATGGCACTAATGACGAAATCTGAGCCTTTTAAAGCGCTTTTGTGCGTGGAATGACTGCTTATCTGTTTTCCTGCGTTTAGCTCATTATTCAGCCAGATTGCAAGGTCTGTGATCAAATCCAGCGATTCCTGGTTTATATCGACCAAAGCAATCTCAGAACCGATAAGAGCGTCACTTTCAAGGAGAGTGATCAGCGTACTCAGCCCAAAGGAAGCGCTTCCAGCTCCTAAACAGGTGATCTTAGCTATAGCTCGTACCCAAGCTCCTTCAAATATTCAAGTATTGAAGTAGCAGCCTTTCTTCCGGCACCCATAGCCTGGATCACGGTTGCACCACCGGAGACGATATCGCCACCAGCATAAACTGATTTCATTGTTGTCTCCAAAGTATCCGGATCGGCAATGATGTTGCCCCCCCATTTATTGACTTCGATTTGAGGTGTCTTATCGTGGATAATCGGGTTTGACCCGTTACCGATAGCGATCACGGCGATATCAATGGGAAAATCATATGTTGAGTCAGGGATCAGAACAGGGCGGCGTCTGCCACTGGCATCCGGCTCACCTAATTCCATGCGGTTCAATTTGACAGAGGTAAGGTTGCCCTTCTCATCGCCATGGAACGACTCTGGAGCGTTGAGATAAACGAATTGCACGCCTTCAGCAATGGCGTGTTCGATCTCTTCCTTACGACCGGGCATTTCATCCTTGCTGCGGCGATAGATGATGGAGGTTTCTTTGGCGCCAAGTCTGACAGCCACACGAGCAGAGTCGAGCGCGGTATTACCGCCGCCAAAGACAGCCACATTTCTACCACGCAGGTTATGGATGGGGTATCGACAAAGGGGTACTCATAAGCCTTCATCAGGTTGACTCGGGTCAGGAATTCGTTGGCTGAGTAGATACCGACCAGGTTTTCGCCATCAATACCCAGGAATCTTGGCAAGCCAGCGCCTGTACCGACAAAGATGGCGTCGTAGCCTTGCTCTTCAAGCAGCTCTTCAATGGTGTAAGTCGCGCCAACCAATGTGTTCGCGTAGAATTTAACGCCAATTTTCTTCAGCTCTTCGACTTCATTGGAAACGATTTCCTTTGGAAGACGGAATTCGGGGGGGATACCGTAGCGTAAGACACCACCGTAATCGTGGAAAGCTTCAAATACGGTAACTTCGACGCCCGCTTTGGCAAGGTCACCCGCACAGCTGAGGCTGGCAGGACCTGAGCCGATCATAGCGGCTTTTGGATGTTTTTCTTTCAGAGTTGGGGCAGTAACTTCCAGTTGGGCTTCTGCCAGTATGTCAGAGGCAAAACGTTCCAATGAACCAATCGCGATCGGCTGACCTCTGCGACCCAGGATACAAGAACCTTCACATTGGTCTGATTGAGGACAAACACGACCGCAAACACGGGGGGGAAGTGAGTTGTCTTCTTTGATCTTCAAACCAGCTTCAACATATTTGCCTTCTTTGATGAGGGCGATGAATTCAGGGATATTTACCGAAACAGGGCAGCCTTCAACGCAAAATGCGCGTTTGCAGTGCAAACAGCGGTTTGCTTCGGCGAGTGCTTGTTCTTCAGTGAAGCCGAGGGCAACTTCGTCGAAATTGCGGATTCTGGAGTCTGCCGGCAGTTCAGGCATTTCCTGACGCTGTTTTTGGTGAACAACAACTTCTTCAAGCAATTCTGACACATCGAGATCAGCGATTTGAGCCTCAAGACGACAGTCATCATCATCACGATAGGCATTATTGCGTTTCAAGACGCTGTCAAAATCAACTAAATGACCATCAAATTCGGGTCCATCGACACAAGTGAACAGAGTTTTGTCTCCGACTTGAACACGACAACCACCACACATACCGGTGCCATCAACCATGATCGTATTCAGGCTGACAGTGGTCGGAATGTTGTATGGACGAGTTACATTCGTGACTGCTCTCATCATGACGAGGGGGGACCGATCGCAAAGACGTGATCAAAGGTCTGACCTTCGTCCAACAGATCCTGTAGTTTTCCCGTGACGAAACCGTTGTAGCCAAAACTGCCATCGTCAGTAGTGAAATACATGTGGTCAGTGACTGCTTCCATTTCCTCTTTGAGGATGAGCATATCTTTATTGCGAGCACCGACAATCGATGTTACTTCATTACCAGCAAGTTTTAGGGCGCGGGCCACAGGTAAAGCTACCGCTGCACCGACTCCACCACCAACGATACAAACTTTACCGTATAGTTGGATATCGGAGGGATTACCCAAAGGACCCAGAACGTCGAGAATGGGTTCACCTTCAGGTATGTCAGCCAGCTTGGCGGTGCTTTTACCAACAGTTTGCACGATCAGGTGAATGGTACCCTTCTCTACGTCTTGTCCGACGATCGTTAAGGGAACCCTTTCTCCGGATTCGCTAATACGCAGGATGACAAACTGACCGGGTTTTGCTTTTCTGGCAATTTGAGGGCAGTAGACGTGATAAGAAATGATCTTATCAGCAAGAGACGTTTTTTCGACAATAGTATTTGGTTTGATGGTAAGCTCCTTATAAATAAATATTTTTATAGTACTTACTTATTCCTCATTGACGATCAAGCACCAATAGAGATTTTCTCCTTTGCTTTCATTGAGGGAATATATGAAACAATATCTGCCTGGCGTAAGATCTGTTGAAAAAGTGATCAGGTATGAATCTTTTTCCGCTGGAGTGCTCGTGTAGGGAACATTCTCATCTTTCTCATTATGCAGGCTAAGCTTATTGATGTTCACCAGTGGCGAATAAACCACTATTGAAGGGGGGGCTTTGTCCGCTGTGAGTGGTATTCCAGCCAGATCTTCAGGGACCGCCTGATTCATGATCATCTCGGTATAGCCTTCTTCTTCCAGTAGAAAGACGCCATTTGCAGGCGGTAAGGCTTCGAGTACCGTTTCCTGCTTTTTCAGGAAAGGGATGTCGATCTGAAGTAAGGTAGAGCCGATCAATATGCCAATAATAATGAACACCATTAAGGTGAAACCGTACAACAAAATATCAAGCCAGGGCTTTCGTTTGGAAAGCAATGGTGTGCGAGTTTCCTGTTTTGCTGGAGCAGCGGTTTGTGGCGTCGGTTGTGGTAATTCAGCCTGAACCCTTGGGATCGGATTCTCACTCGCTATATGAGACGCTGCTTGAGCAGGGGGGGTCTTGAACACACCAATGGGATGAGTGTAATCGGAAAGTTTTTCACCTGGTTTAGGTGGTATATATTTTTTTTCGTTCGATAAAAGCGAGTCCCCGTTGCGCTGGACGATTTCCGGGATCAATTTCTAGCGCTTTTTTTTAAGAAAGATGGTTTGTTTTTCTTCGTCTTCTATAATGCTGAAAGCCAGACCCATACATTGGCGTTTCGGGCTCTTCAACGATCGCGTCCTTGAGATGTGCCAATGCCTCTTCCATTTGCCCAGATTTGGCTGCTTCAATTCCTAATTCAAGAGAGGTTGCCATAGATTTGACTCCGATTCATTATAACTCAACGCAAATTTTACCATAGGAAGCTGATAAGCTAAAATAATCTTTTGAAAGGAAATGAATGAAAATAGCAATACTAAGTGATACACATAACAATCTTGCTTATGCCCAGCTGGCACGAAAGAAAATTGCTGACGCCGGCATTAGGACAGTTATTCATTGTGGTGATGTTATTGACCCCGGAATTGTAGACTATTTTGGCGAGTTTCGGATTATTCTTGTATATGGGAATGGCGATTATCCCCGCGAACTGGAAGAGCGTATTTCCTGGTTTCGGGATGATAATTTTTCTTCTGAATTTCTGGAACTGGAATTGAACAGAAAATTGATCTATGTCATTCATGGGCATGATAAAAGAAGATTGAACTCCGCTATTGAGTGTGGAAGATACGACTACGTTTTTCATGGTCATACCCATCAGTATCGGGATGAAAAATGGGGGGGAGAACACGTGTAATAAATCCAGGGGCATTGGGCGGAAGAAAGCTTGAAAAGAGAAGTCTCGTCTTTTTGGATCTGGAAACTGATAAACTTGAGAGAATTATTTTTGATTGAAGTTGAACGGTTCTTTATTATGTAGATCAAAAATTCTCATTTTATCCATGGCATGGTCTGGAGACTACTAGATATATTATTTCTTCCTATAAAGTATTATTAGTGTTGATTTGAATGATCGTTTATTCAGAAATTCTCAGGATGGAATAACAAATGGATTGTGTTCTCAACTACTTGATCAGTAAGTAGGCTATTTTATGTTATTTTTCTTAGCTTTTGCACGAACAGTTTTTTTGGCACCTGAACGGCGGATTGAGCAGAAAAGCACTGCTCAATACCCTGACGGGCACTTCGTCTCGCCCTACAAGGTTTAGCTGTTGGTACAGAAACTCTACAAGTTTCATACTGAGAATTGATGGCGTTGATTCAAAAGACTTGCAGAAAAATCAGAACTGTGTATAATAACTGCCTATC
>JMBV01000615.1_pt1 | contig 10124 bp, 21 predicted proteins | sample 616531 | NCBI WGS metagenome assembly JMBV01 (sample SAMN02727904, study PRJNA239997) | anaerobic digester metagenome | biome: anaerobic digester; isolation source: mesophilic anaerobic digester inoculated with municipal waste water sludge... | place: Germany: Bielefeld University, CeBiTec ... | reverse complement strand
GGGAAACTACGAGGGGGGGCAAAATAAAAAAAACCTTGGGAAACTTCATATTAGAGGAGGACATCTGCTTATAATTGGTTTATTATTGGAGATGTTTAGTTTAATAATAGTTAAAAAAATCTCAAGGGAAAGTATCCCAATTTATAATAGAGTATTTTAGAATAATTCGTGGTATTACATTTTTGTTGGTAATTATAGCTTTGATATTTAATATTAAACAAAAATGGTTAGGATTGACTTTAATTGGAATCATAATGAATTTTATCCCCCCCATATGGGCAAATAATGGAAGATGCCTGTATCCATTTATGGATTGGTAAATTCCCATATGTATGAGCAATTAGATCTATTAAAGAAGGATATAATATTGACTCATACAATTGGAGATAAAAACACTAAATTCTATTATCTATCGGATATAATACCTATACCAAAACCTTACCCACTACCAAAGGTTATAAGTTTTGGAGATATATTAATATCTATAAGCTTATTCTTATTGATTCAACATTTTATGAAATCAAATTATAAAAGAGGTAAGGGTATAAAACTTATAGGCAATAGGTATTTTAAGCTATAGATGTTTTAAAAATTATTTTACGATTAATATAATTAAAAAGCCATTAAATTTTTAAAATAAATATAAAGAAAAATTATTTAGGAGGTAATATTATGTATAAACAAGAAGTTACTTTGCAAAATGAAACAGGTCTTCATGCTAGACCAGCAAGCTTATTTGTTAAGGAAGCATCTAGATTTTCAGCAGATGTAAAGGTATTAAAGGATGGAAAAGAATATAATGCAAAAAGCATCATGGGTATACTTAGCATGGGAGCTGGTAAAGGAGACACAATATTGATTCAAGCTGAAGGCGATGATGCCAAAGATGCTGTAGAGGCTCTCGTAAAGCTTGTAAACGATAATTTTAACGAATAAGGAGGATTTTCCATGAAAGGAATAGGAACATCACCAGGAATTGCTTTAGGCCATGTTATAGTATATAAAGAACCAGAAATAGCTGTAACTAAAGAACAAGTTCAAGATATTGATAAAGAAATAGATAGATTGGAAAAAGCTATAAAAATAGGAATCAAACAAATTGAAAATCTATATGAAAAAAAACCCTAAAAAAATGTTGGAAAAGAAGAAGCAGAGATATTTAATGCTCATAAAATGATGATAGAGGATCCAGAGTTTATCGGTGATGTTAAAGAGACGATAAAAAGTCAAGAAGTAAATGCAGAATGGGCAGTAAAAAAACACCGCCGACAAGTATATAGAAATGTTTGAAAATATTGAAGATGAATATCTAAGAGAAAGAGCTTTAGATTTAAAAGATGTATCCAAAAGGTTATTGAGAATACTATTGGATATTGAAACCATGGATCTTGGTTCCCTAGAAGAAGAAAGTATTATAGTGGCTGAAGATTTAACACCGTCGGATACAGCTCAAATGAATAAAGATATGGTATTAGGTTTTGTAACTGAACTAGGAGGGAAGACCTCCCATACATCTATTATGGCAAGAACATTGGAAATACCAGCTGTATCTGGATTAAAGGATATAACTAACAAAGTAAAAAAAATGGAGATTTTATAATAATCGATGGTAAAGAAGGCATAGTACTATTAAACCCTTCAGAAGAAGAAATAAAAACTTATGAACAAAAGAAAAAAAGATTATAAGGAATTCCAACTGAAACTAGAGGATATGAAAGGAAAAGAGAGCATATCTAAGGATGGAGTTAAGGTGGAAATAGCAGCTAATATTGGTACTCCTAAGGATGTAGATAAGGTTATAGAAAATGATGGGGGGAAGGCATAGGACTATATAGGACAGAATTTCTATATATGGATAGCAAAACATTGCCAACAGAAGAAGAACAATTTGAAGCATATAAGATAGTAGCTGAAAGACTAGAGGGAAAACCAGTTGTGATTAGGACTTTAGATGTAGGTGGAGATAAGGATATTCCTTATTTAGATTTACCAGAAGAGATGAACCCTTTCCTAGGATATAGAGCTATTAGGCTTTGCTTAGATAGGACGGATATATTTAAGACACAACTAAGGGCTTTGTTAAGGGCTTCGGCTTTTGGGAATGTAAAGATAATGTTTCCCATGATATCCAGCATACAGGAAATTAGAGATGCTAAAAAAAATACTAGAAGAAGCAAAAGAAGAGTTGAGAAAAGAAAACATCCCCTTTGATGAAAATATAGAAGTGGGTATAATGGTGGAAATTCCAGCTGCAGCAGTCCATTCAGATATATTTGCAAAAGAAGTAGATTTCTTTAGCATTGGAACCAATGATTTAATCCAATATACTTTAGCTGTAGACAGAGGTAATCAAGATATATCGTATCTATACAATCAATATCACCCAGGGGGGGTACTAAAATTAATTAAGATGACCATAGAAAATGGACACAAGGAAGGCATATGGGTAGGAATGTGTGGAGAAGCAGCAGGAGATGAGAAATTAATACCTCTACTACTAGGTATGGGATTAGATGAATTTAGCATGAGTTCTTCCTCTATGCTAAGGGCTCGATGGATAATAAACAATACATCTAAAAGAGAAATTGAATCCATGTTAGACGAAATACTAAGTTTACCTACAGCAGAAGATGTAGAAAAATTCATAGACGAAAAGATATTAGGATAGTATTTTAAGGGATTGTCTTATAATAAGACAGTCCCTTTTATAAAATTTATCTAAATAAAATCTTAAATTTGAATACAGTTTTTCATTTTAACCAATAATATAGTTAAATATATTATTGGAGGAGATTATATTGAATACTAGATTATTTATTATAGCCATAACGCCAGCAATAGCTATAATATTTGGAATTTATTTAAGTGATAGATATGATAGGGAACCTTTGAAACTTTTGTTACTCACCTATATTCTAGGTGCATTATCTGTAGTGCCTATACTAATAGTAGAAGAATTTTTTTTAAGAATAAATATTTTTTTTCAGGAGTTTTGAATGCCTTTTATACTGCTTTTATAGTAGCTGGACTTACAGAAGAGTATTTTAAAAGATTGGTTATATTGAAACTTCCTTATAAAACCAAGTATTTTAATGAAAAATTAGATGGAATAGTATATGGGGGGTGTTTTCTGCTATGGGCTTTGCAACAGTGGAGAATATAGTATATGTAGTATATAGATATGCTAATAATCCCCCCCATGTAGGATTATATAGAGGTGTATTTTCTGTTCCTGCCCATGCAGTATTTGGAATAACTATGGGATATTATTTATCTTTGGCAAAATTTGATACTGATGAAAAAAAGGGCTAGAAAAAAATAAACGTAGATCCCTCTATATACCCATAATCCTTCATGGAATATTTAATTTCATATTAATGGCAGGTATCCCTCAGCTAAGTTTATTATTTGTCCCCTATGTAATCTATATATGGTGGTTAAACCAAAAAAAACTAAGCAAATTTGTATATGATTCAAAGAGTAGATTTATAGACATAAATAGGGAAGAATAATTAGGTTGAATAATTTTTCAATTAATTATAAAATGGTTTTAGACTGAAAAAAAAGGAGAAACCAATATGAAAAGAAATCATATATATATCATATTATCCATTTTGATTATATCCTTCCTCGTAGTATGTAATTTCCATAGGGATATTTATGAACCAGAAAATAAGACAAGCTTAACAGAAGATGTATTCCAATCAGATGAAATACTAGAAGATGTGCCAGTAGAAGATACTTCGGAAAAGGTACCAGAAAATACCCAAGCTACCATTCTTGCTACAGGGGATATAATGTTTCATATGCCTCAAATTAAAGGAGCCTATGATGAAAACATTGGCAAATATGATTTTAAACACAATTTTGAATACGTAAAAAAAATATATAAAATCTGCAGATTTAGCAGTAGCTAATTTTGAAACGGTAACTGCTGGAGAGGACATTCCCTACTCTGGATTTCCTAATTTTAACTCACCTGTAGAGACATTAGATGCTATTAAATATGCAGGTTTTCATATGTTAACCACTAGCAACAATCATTGTTTGGATCAAGGGAAAAAAAGGGCTACTAAATACCATATCTGCCATAGAAGAAAGAGGCTTAATAAATATTGGCACTTATAAAGAACCAGCAGAAGACATATTTATGATGGATATAAATAATATAAAAATAGCTTTACTATCCTATACTTATGGTTTTAATGGGATGGGTTATACTCTTACAGAAGAAGAGCAAAAATATATGGTAAGAAAGATAGACGAAGATAGAATAGAACATGATATACAAAAGACTAAAGATAAAGGAGCTGACATAGTAGTTGTGTTTATTCACTGGGGGGGAAATGAATACCAAAGGGAGCCTTCAGAGGAGCAAATAAAATTAGGGAGAAAGATGGTTCAGTGGGGGGGAGCAAATATAATATTAGGTTCCCATCCCCCACGTAATTCAAAGGTCTGAGATAATCCAATATAATGGAAAAGACAATTATATAATATACTCTATGGGAAACTTCTTATCCAATCAAAGAAGGGAAACTATGGACAATAAATATACAGAAGATGGGGGGGTAATGGTAAAGTTAATTTTGGAGAAAGACTATTCAAAAAAACAAACCATAATCCAAGATATAGAATATATTCCTACTTGGGTTAGAAGATATAAACAAGACGGGAGATGGGTTTATCAGATACTCCCTGTGAAGGAGTTTTTAAACAATGAAAAACTATTATCTACCATTGGAAAACTAGAAATCAATAGGATTGAAGAATCTTTAGAGAACACTCTGACAAATTTAGGTGAAAATTAAAACAATTCTAAATATATGAACATCTATGGGAATTAGATATTTTGTTCAAATTATTCATTATTTGTTATATAATAATAATGTAGTTAAAAAAATAATGAAGGTGTGATATACCTTGCAATTTTTAAAAGATCTATTTATCAATTTGAGGGTACGAGATATTATAGATATACTTATAGTAGCTTTAGTTTTTTTTATAAATTATTTATGCTAATTAGGGAAACTAGAGCAGAACAGCTTACCAAGGGAATATTTGCATTATTTGTTTTTACTAAACTTAGTGAATGGTTAGAATTGTATACTATTAATTGGTTATTAAAACAAGTTATGACTGTAGGTACTTTGGCTATTTTGATAGTGTTTCAGCCTGAACTTAGAAGAGCTTTAGAATATATAGGAAGAAGTAGATTTTTTTACTAAATCCTTTGTAGAGGTAAAAGATGAAAACATATCCCAAGTAGTAGAAGAGATAGTTGAAGCAGTAGCTTCTCTTTCGAGACAAAAGATAGGAGCTCTTATAGTAATAGAGAGAAAGACGGGTCTAAGTGAGATAATAGAAACGGGAACCAAGATAGATGGAAAAGTATCCAGTGATTTGTTGATCAATATATTCATACCTAATACTCCCCTTCATGATGGAGCTGTAATAATAAAAGAGGATATGATAAAGGCGGCAGGATGTTTTTTTTGCCACTAACTGACAATATGTCTTTGAGTAAGGATCTAGGTACCCGACATAGGGCAGCCTTAGGTATTTCTGAAAAATCTGATGGCTTAGCCATTGTGGTATCGGAGGAAACAGGTGCTATTTCTATTGCAGAAAATGGTAGTCTCGCTAGATATTTAGATACGAAGACTTTAAGACAAATACTTATAGATATGTACAAACCTGAAGAGATAAGGCAAACATTTATTACAAAATGGAGGCGAAAAGATGAGCAAAGAGAAAGAAAATGATATTACTATAAAAATCTTTGCTTTAATAATAGCTATCATTTTGTGGAGCTATGTTATGAGTGAAGAAAATCCTACAATTACAAAGGAAATTAGAAATGTAGAGATTAGTTTATTAAACTATTCTAGTTTGGAAAGCCAAGGCCTAGTGATTATGGAGCCTAAGGATCCAAAGATAAACATAAAAATTGCTGGCAAAAGGAACTATGTATATGGGATTGAAAAAAAAGGATATATTAGCTTCAGTAGACTTAAGTGGATATGATGAAGGAAATGTAAAGGTACCTATATATATTGAGGTACCTAGTGAAGTAAGGATAGTAGATTATTATCCAAAAGAAATACTATTTAAATTTGAAAAGCTCATAAGAAAAGAAGCAGTAGTATCTGTTGAAACCGTTGGAAATCTTCCACAAGGTTATGTAATAGGGGGGGAGCCAATAGTAAAACCTCAATCTGTATATATAGCAGGACCAAGATCTTGGGTTAATTTAGTAACAAATGTGGTAGCAACTGTAGATCTTACCAATAAAACAGAAGATATAAATGTAACTGTCCCAATAAAGTTAGTAGATGAAAATGGCGATGATGTAAGAGGTGTGGAAAAAGAACAAAATTTAGTAGATATATTTATACCAGTGTACAAGGTTAAGAAAGTGCCTATAGAATTACAAACAGAAGGTCAACTACCAGACAATTATGAAATTATGGATATAATTGTAAATCCAAGCGAAATAGAGATACAAGGCAAGAAAGAGGATTTAAAGAATATAAACTCAGTAAAAACTAAACCTATAGATATAAATGAGCTAATAGGCAAACGAAATGTAGTAGTAGAATTGGAATTGCCAGAGAATGTAAGTTTAACAGATCCAGATAAACAAGTTACCATAACCCTGAATATCGAAGAAAGTAGAACTGCTACCTTCACTTATACTTTAGGAGATGTGAATATAATAAACTTGGCACCGGATCTAATTATAGCTGAAGAAGATTTAAACAAACCCTTTGAAGTCACCATAAGGGGGGGGAGTAGCTCTAAAATTGGCACAATGAAAAAAGAGGATTTAGATATAGAACTAGATCTACAGGGTTTAGAAGCAGGTAGTCATCAGGCTAAACTCTCCGTTAAAGACAAAGGAGGTTTCTCAGTAGTAAATATACAACCAGAAACTTTTAGCATCACCTTAAAGGAGGAGTAGGGATGTCCAAAGCTTCTAAAAGCAAATATATTTTAGTGATAAACCCAGGGTCCACATCTACTAAAGTAGCAATATATGAAGGAGAAAAGAAAATTAAATTTTATAATATATATCATAGCAATGAAGAATTAGAAGAATATGAAAAGGTCATAGATCAATACCAATATAGATTAGATTTAATATATGATTGGCTTAAGGAAGAAAACATAGATACAAAGCTATTAAAGGTGGTGGTAGGCAGAGGAGGAATTTTACGGCCTATGTCTCCAGGTACCTATATAGTCACTGAGAAGATGGTAGAGGATTTAAGAGTTGGAATAGGTTCAGAGCATGCAGCAAATCTTGGTGGACTTCTTGCTAAAGGTATAGGAGATAGGGAGGGAATAAAATCTTATATAGTAGATCCAATATCGGTAGATGAATTTGAACATGTAGCTAGAATTTCTGGATTAAAGGATATAGAAAGAAAATCTCAAGTCCATGCATTAAATATTAGGGCAGTATCCCACAGAAGAGCTAAGGAGCTTTGTAAAGATTTAGAAGAATTGAATTTTGTAGTAGCTCATTTAGGAGGAGGAATATCCATCTGTTCAGTAAAAGGCGGAAAAATGATAGACACAAACAATGCTAGTGAAATGGGCCCTTTTTCACCAGAACGTACTGGTGTATTACCAGTAGGAGATTTGGTGGATATGTGCTACTCTGGAAAGTATACTCTTGAAGATATGAAGAAAAAGATAAAGGGAAAAGGGGGGGGCTTAATGTCTTATTTAGGTACCTAGATGGTAGGGTAGTAGAAAATAGAATAGATGCAGGAGATGAGTATACTAAGCTTATATATGATGCTATGATATATCAAATAGGAAAAGAAATAGCTGCCTATTCTACTGTATTAAAGGGTAAGGTGGATAATATTATACTAACAGGTGGACTAGCTTTTTCTAATTATTTGGTAGACAATGTTAAGCAAATGGTAGAATTTATAGCAGAAGTAGTAGTATATCCTGGAGAAGATGAGATGGCTGCTCTAAAGGATGGAGTACTAAGAGTAATTCGAGGAGAAGAAAAGTAAGAATATATGAGGATGAGGTGATGATATAATGATAAAATCTTTTGATGAATTATTAAATCTAGCTAAAAGTAAAGGTCCTAAAAAAAATATCTGTAGCAGTTGCAGAGGATAAGGAAGTATTAGGAGCTGTTAAAGCATGCAAGGATTTAAATATGATAGATCCTATATTAGTGGGAGAGGAGTCTAAAATCAAAAGTATAGCATATGAAATAGGTTTTGATCTATCAGATGTGAAAGTAATAGACGAAAAAGATACAGTACAAGCTTCACGAACAGCAACTGAATTGGTACACAAAGGAGAAGGGGGGGATATATTGATGAAAGGCCTAGTAGACACATCAATTATAATGAAACAGGTTTTGGATAAAGAGATAGGCCTTAGAACTGGTAGAATTATAAGCCATGTAGCTGTATTTGATGTAGAAACCTATCATAAGGTATTCTTTGTAACAGATGCGGCTATGAATATTAGCCCAGATTTAGAGCAGAAAAGGGCATAATAGAAAATGCAGTAGAACTAGCCCATTCTTTAGGCATAGAAAAACCTAAGGTTGCAGTAATTGGTGCTAAGGAAAAGGTTTCCCCTAAGATGGAAGCTACTGTCCATGCTAAGGAACTAACAGATATGTACAAAAGAGGGGGGGAAATAACTGATTGTATAGTAGAGGGGGGGCCCTTTGCATTAGATAATGCTATATCAAAAGAAGCAGCATTACATAAGGGCATAAAGAGTTCAGTAGCTGGAGATGCAGATATATTATTGGTTCCTAACATAGATGCTGGAAATGTATTATATAAATCTTTAACTTTTTTTTAGCCAAAGCAAAATCAGCAGGAATAATATTAGGAGCTAAAGCTCCTATAGTGCTCACTTCAAGGGCGGATAATCAAGAAGCAAGATCCATTCCATAGCATTAGGAGTATTACTTGCATCTAAATAAAGGAGGATTATAATGACAGGAAATTATAGAATGTTGGTTATAAACCCAGGTTCCACATCTACTAAGATAGCTGTATTTGATGGAGAAGAGATGATATTTGATGAAACATTGAGACATTCAGTAGAAGAATTATCCCAATATGATAAAATATTTGATCAATATGAATTTAGAAAAGATATAATCTTAAATACCCTATCTAAAAATAAAATAGATATAAACTCTCTAGGGGGCTGTTGTGGGACGAGGAGGATTATTAAAACCTATAGAAGGGGGGGAACCTACGAAGTAAATCAAAAGATGTTAGAGGATTTAAAGGTGGGTCTTCAAGGGGGGGAACATGCCTCTAACTTAGGGGGGGGATTATTGCCCACGAGATAGCTAGAGAAGTTGGAGTTAAGGCATATATTGTGGATCCAGTAGTAGTAGATGAGTTATTAGATGTAGCAAGGATATCTGGGTTAAAGGAAATAGAAAGAAGAAGCATAGTTCACGCATTAAATCAAAAGGCAGTAGCACGTCGTCATGCAAAGATAAAAGGTAAAAATATGAAGATATGAATTTAATAGTTGCCCATCTAGGTGGGGGGGGATATCCGTAGGAGCTCATCATAAGGGTAAAATAATTGATGTTAATAATGCATTAGATGGAGATGGACCCTTTTCTCCTGAACGTTCTGGAGGATTGCCTGTAGGGGGGGATTTGGTTAAGCTTTGTTATTCAGGAAAATATACCTATGAAGAGATGAGAAAGCTCATAAAGGGCAATGGGGGGGCATGGTATCCTATTTAAATACCAACAATGCTATAGAGGTAAGTGAAAAAATACAAAAGGAGATAAATACGCCCAATTAATCTACTATGCTATGGCTTATCAAGTAGCAAAGGAAATTGGTAGTTGTGCTGCGGTATTAAAAGGCAAAGTAGATGGAATCCTTTTAACTGGTGGTATTGCTCATGATGAACAATTTACCAATTGGATTAAGGAAAGTGTTCAATTTATATCTCAAGTATATGTATATCCTGGAGAAGATGAATTAATGGCATTAGCAGAAGGTGGCTTAAGAGTACTAACAGGCGAAGAGAAAGCTAAAGAATACAAATAGAACATAGGTGATATATAGTGTTAAATGATAAAAGATTAAGATTTA
>JMBV01000614.1_pt1 | contig 10126 bp, 15 predicted proteins | sample 616531 | NCBI WGS metagenome assembly JMBV01 (sample SAMN02727904, study PRJNA239997) | anaerobic digester metagenome | biome: anaerobic digester; isolation source: mesophilic anaerobic digester inoculated with municipal waste water sludge... | place: Germany: Bielefeld University, CeBiTec ... | reverse complement strand
CAGCACATTTGTAAATAACCCTTATTGCAAAAAGATCATAAACCTTATCAATTCCTATATCCTGTGCCTCCATTTTTCTTTTTATCGAAGTGATGGATTTTGCACGACTTTTAATTTCATAACTAATACCTGACTTATCAAATTGCTCTTTGATAGGTCTAATAAATTTCTCAATATATTTTCCTGTTGCTCCTTTGTTTCGTGCAGTCTCGATTCAATTTTACTATATTCCACCGGGTAGGAATGACGAAACGCCATATCTTCAAGTTGTGCTTTGATATGGTATAAACCCATCCGGTGAGTTATCGGGATATAAAGATATTGAACGTCATTGAGAAATATCTTCTTTTGAAACTCCGTCAATGAAGAATAGTTGCGCAGATCATAAAGCCGGTGCGCTATTTTAATAAATATCACACGCACATCGTCAATCATACTTAAAAAGAGGCTGCGGAAGTTTTCCGAATGAAGTTTTACCTTTTCCGAATCTATTACCGACACCTTTTTAAACCCTCGTACAATGGTGGCAACATCTTTTCCGAACTTCGATTCTATTTCCTCACAATTATCATCAGCTGTGTTTATTACATCATGCAAAAGCGCTGCTATTAACGATACTGAACGAAGTCCAATCTCTTCGGCAACAATTCTTGCGACAGAAAGACTATGGGATATTAGAAGTTCTCCCGAAGAATTGATTTATCTCCATAAACCTTTGCGGCATAACGATATGCAGCATCAAGTTTGTCCAACTCATCCGGAGTACAATTGGTACAAAATTGTTTTAACGTTTCAAATTTCTTATCAATCTCTTTTCCTCAATAGTTCTTATCATCAAAATCTTATGATTTTATGAGTTAATAAAGATTAATTACCTTCTGATGATTTTGTTTCTCCTTATAAACGGAGGGAGATGCTAGGAAGTATCAAATTTTTAGATCTTTTAACAATAGTTTGATTCTAAAAAGAAACACCCGTCTTCTCATAGTTGAAAAGACGGGTGTTTATGAGTTATTTTTTTGAAACAGTTACACTTTTTATTTTCCTTCAGGTTTCTGTTTTGATTTAGTTTGGGTTTCCGGCGCGCCAGCTATAGAATCCCTCATTCGGGTATCAGCCTTTATATTCTCAAACTTATAATAATCCATAATTCCTAAATTACCATTTCTGAACGCTTCTGCAATGGCTTTTGGAATTTCAGCCTCTGCCTGGATAACGTTTGCACGGGCTTCCTGTGCACGAGCTTCATCTCTTGCTCAAGAGCAATAGCCATGGAGCGTCTTTCTTCCGCTTTGGCCTGTGCAATATTTTTATCAGCATTTGCCTGATCCATCTGCAGTACTGCGCCAATATTTTCCCTACATCAATATCTGCAATATCAATTGAGAGAATTTCAAAAGCTGTTCCCGAATCCAATCCTTTATTGAGAACAAGCTTCGAAATCGTTTCGGGATTTTCAAGCACGCTTTTATGCGAATTGGCCGAACCGATAGCTGAGACAACACCTTCGCCCACCCTGGCAATTACCGTATCCTCACCTGCACCACCAACCAATTGACGAATATTTGCCCGCACCGTAACTCTTGCTCTGGCAATCAATTGAATACCATCTTTTGCTACAGCAGCAACTGGCGGAGCATTGATAACTTTGGGATTTACTGACATTTGTACTGCTTCAAAACATCACGCCCGGCGAGGTCTATCGCAGTAGCAGCCTTAAAATCGAGTCCCATATTTGCCTTATCAGCAGAAATAAGCGCATTAACAACAGATTTCAATCTACCACCGGCCAAATAGTGAGCTTCAAGTTCATTCCTGTTTAATTTAAGCCCTGCTTTAGTGGCAGCTATAAGGCTATTAACAATTATAGCTGGCGGGATTTTCCTCCAACGCATCAAAACCAATTGCAACAAAGATATCCTTACACCAGATACAAGTGCCGAAAACCACAATCCAACCGGAATGAAATAAAATATTAACCAAAGGCCAAATAGCGAAGCTACTCCAATTGCAATAATTATTAAAACATTGCTTTCCATAACATTAAGTATTTAATTTTACAAAAATTTTCTTTCCCTCTATCTTCACAACTCTTATTTCAGTCTCCTGATCAATCAGCCCCCCCGGTAGAGGTTACTTCAAAATATTGATTATTAATAAAGGCTTTACCCATGGGTGCAAGCCTTGAAATAGTTTTCCCCACATCGCCAACTTGAACAGACTCTTCCTCCACAATATTAGTCTTGCCATCAAGCTCAGTATGTAACATAATCCTCTTCCATGTTTTTGATCGTAATGCTAAAATTAGGACAACAACTGAAAGCAAAACTGTTGAAAGCAACACGATATTACCTCCCACTGCCCCCCCATGAATAGCATAGCTTTGCCAAACGCCAATTGCAATCAGTACAAAACCAATAACACCAACAATAGTGGTTCCGGGTATAACCAACGCTTCAAGAAGCAAGAATAACAAACCCACCAAAATCAACACAATAATGACTGTCCACGACATATTAATGATATTTAATTCTATTTTATCGAAACGGTTAAACCACGATTAGTCATCTCCGAACTTATCGGTATCAGCTCCTCAACATCTCCTGACTTAACCGAACACTTCCCATTAAAATGAGCAATAAGTGTACATTGTTCAGCTGTTAAGGGATCGTGCTCGCAAACTTCTATCAGGGTTTCTATCACAAATCAAAAGTGTTTATATCATCATTAAACAGGATAAGTTCCCGTCTATCAGTAAGTTGCTCTTCATTTTGATCTAATGATTTTGTTCGTTCTTTAATCATCTTTTTCATCTGCTTTTAGGCAGCAATAATAATGAAAATTCAATTATTAAAATAAAAGTCAGACATTTTACCGATAATTTTTCAATAAGTTATTTTTGCCGATAATGGAGCCAATGCAATTCGATCAACTTATTAAGCACCTTGAACATAGTTTAAAGCAGCCTTTGCCGGGAGTAAAAGCTCATACTCGTTTATTTCCTCCTACCCGTTCCGAATTTCCTCTTATAAATTTTTCAGCTGTAAAAATAGGAGCTGTTCTTGCTATGCTTTTTTTCACAAAATGGTCAAACAAGATTGACGTTTATTTTGCGGCAAAAATATAATGGCGTACATAGCGGGCAAATCTCTTTTCCGGGCGGCGGTTACGAAGAAAATGATTTAACATATAGTAAAACAGCTACCAGAGAGACACAAGAGGAAATTGGCGTTCCTGAAGAAGAGATAAAAATAATCGGTCAGTTAAGCCAGCTTTATATCCCACCAAGCAATTTCCTTGTTTATCCTTTTGTCGGATATATTCAAAAGCAACCGAATTACAAACCCGATATCACCGAAGTTACTGAAGTCTTCGATCTTTCTCTCAACGAGCTAATGAAAGAGGAATGTTTTCAATTTCAGCCCGTTATATCAAGATCAAAACAGGTGAAAGTGCCTTGCTTTGTAACTCAAAACCGATTGATTTGGGGGGGCGCTACTGCAATGATATTAAACGAGTTACTTGAAATAATAAAGCAAGGCTCTGATTTTTAATTCCTTTAAAGCGCCTTTTCTTATTAATCTAATATTTTTATCTCGCTTGTGATCTCCGATGCTTTTCCCAACATAAAAGATACTCCACAATAACGTTCCTGCGAGAGATTTACTGCTTTTTCCAACTTATCCATTGGCAAGTCCTTTCCCCCCCTGAACTGATACTCAATGTGTATTTTTTTTGTAGTACATCGGATGCTCGTTTGTGGATTCGGCCAAAACAACAACATTAAAATACTCAGGCTCCACCCGCATCTTTCGTAAAATGGAAATTACATCCATACCGGTACAGCCACCAAGGCCGGCAAGCAACAATGGCTTTGGACGCGGCCCCCCCTGTTCTCTCCACCCACTTTTTCGTCGGCATCAATCAAAAATTTATGACCATTAACTTCAACGTCAAATGACATACCCCCTGTTAAGGGTAACTTCAGCATATTTATCCATAATTAAATTTTTCGGCAAAAATAACTCTTTTAGTGATACTAAAGCGATTTAATTACACTTTACATTTTTAAACCCGATTAAATATTTGCAATCAATACTCTAATAAATCTACCGAACAAATATTAGATCAGGTTTGATTAATTTTGGTCAAAAAAAATCACAGTTAAAGATTTATGAAAAAAATTATTCCATCGAACAACTTCATCATTAAAGAACAAAAGGCAATGCCATGCTTTAGTCATAAATGAATGGTAGTACTAGTAGCGAAATCGTATAAAATGCTTTCATTGATTGTTTTTTTTAAGGTAAAAATAAATCTTAGGTTGCGCTTTCGATTTTAAATTAAAATTGTACATTTGCAACCGCAAACGGTGATCGTAGGTTTAAAAAAAACTCAGATCATAATAGGGAATCACGTGAAAATCGTGAACAGTACCCGCTGCTGTGAGTTCTAAATTTTTCCGGCATCCCTTATGCCACTGTTTCGCTTGAAGGAATGGGAAGGCCGCCGTAAAAGGAACAAGTCAGAAGACCTACCGTTGCTTAGTAATCAAAGCTTTCGGGATAAAAGCTGAGGATAAAAGATGCATATCTATTTATTCCAGATGTTTTCTTGAAAGTTTTAAGATTGATCAAACTAATGATTATCAATTGTTTAATCTTAAAACTCGGTATTATGAAAAGAATAATCAGGCTGTGTAAAACCTTAAGAAAAGGAGCCTTACAGGTTAATGAACATCACACGGAAAATTTAATCCCTTTTTTACAACAAAATACGGGCATACAAGATTCGATGGCTTTATGTTAACAAGATATTGTTACCCTGTATGTTATAAAAGGAATTATGCGTAAAAAAAATTGATAATTACCGTACTCCAATTCATTAACCGAATAATTAATTTACAGTAAAAGCACTTGATATGGCGAATGAAGTAAGATTGAATCATTTAATTATCAAAAGCACTTTTATCGTTGTTTTCATCGTGTTTTGGCTGACTTTACCGGCACAAAACCATAATGACACGCTACATCTTGAAACAGTAGAGATAGTTGACCAACGACTTGAACAGGTTTTAGGATATCATGAAACCAAACTAACGAAGAGGCTTGTTACAGATCGGGTTTCGGTAAATCTTGCAGATTTTTTTGAACGTAAATACATCAATATTTATCAAGAGTTACGCCAATGGCGGGCTGGTAACAACATCTTCCAGAGGCGCATCTGCTTCGCACACAGAGGTACTATGGAATGGGATTAATCTAAACTCAACGATGAATGGGAATGCCGATATTTCGCAAATACCTCTTCTTTTTGTGGATAAGATAAATGTTGGATACGGCGGAGGCATATCTACTTACAACTCATCAGGATTGACCGGCGCAATTGACCTTGCTACGGAAACAAACTGGCAAAATAGATTTTCTCTTGAGCTCAAACAGGATATTAGTAGTTTTAACACTTACAGAACATATTTTTATGTAACGTTGGGAATTACAAATTTCAGTCATCCACCAGATTTTTCTATGAAACCTCCGAAAACAATTATCCATTTCTGAACAACACCTTAAATGGTGAAAAACCTCAAAAGAGTACAGAACCAATGCATCATTTGATCAAACGGGATTGCTTCAGGAGTTAAACTGGAATCTTGCTTCAAACACCAACATTTCATTAAAGGCATGGATACAGGAAAATGACCGCAACCTACCCTCAAATATTCTCACCAAGCTTCCTAATGAGAAGGAGAGTTCGTATGACCAAATTGCCAGAGCTGTTGTTGAAATGAAACAACATTTTTATAATTCGAAATTAGAATTTACAAGTGGTATTTTTCAAAGCCGGTCAAACTACAAAAAGAAAACCGCAGGAATTAATAGCGACCACATAACTTTTACTTCGGCCAACAAGTTAAGATACAAGTATTCCGGTTTTAATAATTTAATGATCTTAACCGATGTCGGATTTGATTTCATAACGTAAAATCAGATAATTACGATAGCAAGAGAGAGAGAGAAGAGGGTAAGTTAAAGCTGAATTTACAATACTTTGGGATAAAAAAAAGTTTGTTTTCAACGGATCGGTCATCCAAAAGCTTGTTGATCATACTGCTGTTCCTTTAATCAGCTCTTTTGGCGTAGGATATCGGGTTCGCGAAAAAATCCGATAATATTAAACGCAAGCGTTACCCGTAATATAAGAATACCCAGCTTTAATGATTTATACTGGACACCCGGTGGCAATCCATATTTAAAAATGAGAAAGGTATAATTGCAGAAACCGGTATTACAATCGAAAGAAACTATCGCAAACCAACTTAAAAGGTTCAATATCTCTATTTCATAACAAATTGATGATTGGATCATTTGGCAACCTGATACGCTATTTAGTTACTGGAAGCCATTCAATTTGAAAAAAAAGGGATTTCACAAGGTATTGAAGCTGAATTAACAGCTTCCGGCGCTTTGAACCAGCTTAAATGGAATTATTCACTTACTTACGCCTTCACCTCGGCCAAAAACAAAAGTCGGACATCAGGCTCGGATAAAACCATAAATAAACAATTGATTTACGTTCCAAAACATATAGCCAACCAATCCATCTTAGTTTCTTTTAAAAGTATGTCAGCAAGTTATGTTATTAGTTATACAGGCAAGCGGTTTACCAATCCAGATCATTACAGTTACCTACAAGCATACTTTTTACAAGATTTTGCAATCTCAAAATCATTTGAATTGGGTGGATCAACGTTAAATTGTCAGTTTACAATTCACAACATATTTAATCAACAATATCAAATTATTGCCTGGTATCCAATGCCTGGCAGGCATCTTAGTTTTTCAATAAAATACAATTTTAAAAATTCAAAATCATGAACAGGAAAAAAATCAACATTTGACTTTTCAAGATTAGCCCTCATTTGGGCTTTGTTTCTTGCAGTTAACGCCATTATGCTCTATTCTTGTAGGGATGATTACGGCGAAATTAAAAAGAACACCTCCCTTTATTCCAAAGGAAAAGGTCTCTTTATTGTTAATGAAGGAAATTTCGGTAATGGAAACGGTTCGATTTCATTTTTTTTAGTCTCGACAGCTTAAAAATGTATAACGATATTTTTTTATTCAGCAAACAACCGACCGCTTGGCGATGTACCGGTTTCCATCACCTTGTTGGAAGAGGAGAGCTGGATTGTTGTTAATAACTCGGGTAAAATTGAAATTGTAAAAATTCAGATTTCAGTTCGGTTACTACTATTACCGGTTTTACCTCTCCCAGATTTCTTTTAAAGGTAAGCGATAAAAAAAGCATACGTCAGCGATTTATACAGCGATCAAATCACAATTGTCAACGTGAAAACAAAAAAAGATTGAAGGTCATATTCCCATAAAGCGCTCATCAGAGCAAATGGTAATGGTAGGTGGAAGAGTATTTTCGGCCTTTTGGTCAAACTTTAATTTTCCTGAATTTGAAAACAACCAGTTAATGGTTATAGATATTGAAAAAGATATAGTGGTTGATTCAATACAAGTTGGCAAAGAGCCCAACTCGATGGTATTGGACGCCAACAACAAGATTTGGGTTCTTTGCAGTGGCGGATACATGTCGGAAGAGACAGCCACTCTGCATCGTATTAACCCCCACAACTTTGCAAACAGAGGTAATTCATACTTTTCCGATCCATTTGCATCTCCAACTTCGCTTTGCATCAACGCCACGGGCGATACTCTTTTATATTTAAATCAAGGCATCTTCAGAATGTCAGTAACAGAGGATAATCTACCGGAAACGGCTTTTATTCCGCAAAACAGTAGATTGTTCAACACATTAGGTATTGACCCGATTACATCTGAAATATTTGTTACTGACGCCATTGATTATCAGCAACATGGATTAGTATTACATTTCAGTAGAAATGGTGAATTAAAGGGAACGTATTCAGCCGGAATAATTCCCGGAAATCTGTGTTTCAATTAATTGGCTGCTCCGAAAAGTAATTTAACCACGAACACTTTAACTTTGTTTAGTAAAGTAAATTCGGGACTTTTAGTTTGTTTAAGTGAAAAGGATTGGAACTAAAAAAAAGTTTTCTTTTCAAACCAGTTTTAAAAAAAACCAATTATTTTTTTCCTTCCCGGATATACTTTTAAAGCCTCTTCAAGAGCCTTCATTGCATGTTTAAGATCGTCAACATTTAATACATAGCTTATCCTCACTTCGTCAAGTCCTCGGCTAGGTGTCGAGTAAAATCCTGTTGCCGGCGCCATCATAACTGTTTCGTTTTTATAATTAAAATCTTCTAACAGCCATTGGCAAAACTTATCCGAATTGTCAATAGGCAAGCGGGCTACCACATAAAATGCACCTGACGGGTTGGGACAGAAAGCCCCCCCTGGCATTTTATTAATGGCTTCATAAACTGTTTTACGGCGTTTATGATATTCCTCCAACACTTCGGCAAAATAATCAGCTTTTGTATCTAACGCAGCCTCTGCCGCAATCTGGCCAAAAGTGGGCGGGCTTAACCTTGCCTGAGCGAATTTCATTGCAGCGGTAAGAACCTCTTTGTTTTTAGTAATCATCACCCTACCCTAACCCCCCCACACATGCTGTAACGCTTCGAGACCGAATCAATTAGAATGGTATGCTGATCTAATCCATCTAAGTGCATAACCGAGTGGTGCACTTTACCATCATAGCAAAATTCACGATATACCTCATCTGCAATCAGGTAAAGATCATGTTTAAGTGCAATTTCTTTTAATACCAATAACTCCTCTTTTGTATAAAGATAGCCCGTAGGATTATTAGGATTACAAACAAGTATAGCCTTTGTTCGTGGAGTTATGGCTTTCTCAAAATCAGCAATGGGCGGCAGAGCAAACCCCGTTTCAATATCGGAATGAATAGGTACTACATTTATTCCGGCATTGATGGCAAAGCCATTGTAATTAGCATAAAATGGTTCTGGAATAATCACCTCATCCTCCGGATCCATAATAGATTGCATTGCAAACAATAGCGCCTCAGAGGCTCCTGCTCCAACGATAATCTGATCTGCTGTGATGTGGATGTTGTTCTTTTGTAATATCCCAACAACTTTTCACGATAGCTTGCATAACCTGCTGAATGACTATAAGCTACAAGTTTTCCTTATAATTCTTAACTGCTTCAATAGCAATCTCCGGCGTTTTGATATCGGGTTGCCCGATGTTCAAATGATAAACCTTAATACCTCTTTTTTGCAGCATCCGAGTATGGCACAAGTTTTCTGATCGGAGAGGTCAGGCATTTTTTTTCCTTTTTCTGAAATTTTCGGCATCTCAAATTTTTATTTAAAAAGTTATACAAAAAAAACCGGCTCGATTTTAGCCGGCATTAGGTTCTACTTAAATCATCTTCTCGAAAATATTATTTTTCACCAACAGATTTCGGTTTTCTGGGGCGGCGCTCTGCTGCTGCGAGAGAACCTGCCCGGTAATTCTCAGAACCACTGTACTGTTAGAGGCATTTGACTGAACTGTTACCGACTTATTGATAGCCCCCCCTATCCTGTTGGTTTTATACTCTACATTTATTATTCCTTTATCACCGGGAAGGATCGGTTCGCGTGGCCACTTTGGCACAGTGCATCCACAGGATGAACGTACATTAGTCAAAATTAGAGGCTCCTTTCCCGTATTGGTAAACTCAAACTCACATTTTCCATCACCGTTGTAGGGTACGGTTCCGTAATCATGAACTGTTTTTCAAATGTTATAACCGGAGCATTGGGGTTTCAGCAGGCTGCTCTTTCGTCTGAAGCTCCTGAGCAATCATGCTGATCGAAACATAATTCCGAGTGAAAGCATTAAAATCCTTTTCATCGCATTAAATTTTAGGTTTAATTTGAGCAATTTTTATTGCCACAAAAGTAAATAATTTCATTGAAATAAATTGTCAAAAAAAATGTTCGCCATATTGTTTATTTTTGGCCGACTAAAACTTATTTGATTATGAATAAAAAAAATACATTCTCCTCTCCGCCATTTTCATTGCTTTTCTGTTTTTAAGCTACTCCTGTTGTACATCAAGAAACCAAAAAAAAGCATCTTCAATAACTCAAGAGAATACACCTCCTAAGTTACCA
>JMBV01000613.1_pt1 | contig 10138 bp, 15 predicted proteins | sample 616531 | NCBI WGS metagenome assembly JMBV01 (sample SAMN02727904, study PRJNA239997) | anaerobic digester metagenome | biome: anaerobic digester; isolation source: mesophilic anaerobic digester inoculated with municipal waste water sludge... | place: Germany: Bielefeld University, CeBiTec ... | reverse complement strand
GTTTTATTATATACTATTTTTTTTCATAATATAGCACCATTTAAAGTTGATTTAATAGACGGAGTATCTTATCTCTATTTTTCATAGTGGTTTCATATCCTATGGTAGTACATTCTTCAACTAGTTCAAAACTTGAAGACTCTATATGGCTTAAAGGTAATTTAATAATTAAATCTGCTAGTTTCAAATCTGGTTCCATTATCTGCTTTGCCATTATATCTATAGACTGTAATACTATATCAAACATATGAATTATTCTACTTTGATATTTGCTAAACCCAACATCTATAGCTATAACTACATCTGCTCCTTTTTGTTTTAAAATAGAAACAGGTACTCTATCTACAACTCCTCCATCTACTAATGTTTTACCCTCATATTCAACAGGCTCAAATACACCTGGTACTGATATACTAGCCCTTATGGCTGTATGTAAATAGCCCTCTGTAAATATCACTTCCTCACCAGTTTTTAAGTCTGTTGCTACTATTATCAAATCTTTATCTAAGTCTTCTATTCTCCTATTACCAGTAATAAGCTTCAATATCTCCTGAATCTTATCTCCTTTTATTATTCCCCTTCTAGGCATTGTAAAATCTGCCCACATCTTCTTATCTATTTGGATAGCTAGTTTTTCAATCATATCAGGTGATATTCCCGTAGAATATAATCCACCTATAAGAGCTCCAGCACTGCTCCCTGATATTATATCTACTTTTACATTTAACTCATCTAAAGCTTTTAGCACTCCTATATGAGCAAGACCTCTTGCCGCACCAGAACCTAAAGCTAATCCCACTATTGGTTTTCATCCACAATAACACCTCCCAAGTTCTTTATATCATATTTATATTATGTACAAATATAATTTATTAAGGAGCTTTTATATAAAATTTAATGGAGGAATAAAAGTTTATGAAAATTCCTTTTTTTTAATATTATATTTGTAATACTGCTAATATGCATACTAATTGGTATTGTAGTTCATCCTAAATTAGTATTAGATAGTGCCCATGACAGTTTGTTGACCTGGTTTAATGTAGTAATACCTTCTTTGTTACCTTTTTTTTATAATTTCAGAAATATTAATAGGAGTGGGATTTGTAGATTTTATAGGTAAATTACTGCAGCCTATTATGAAACAAGTATTTAGAGTTCCTGGTGTTTCTGCTTTCCCTTTTGCTATGAGCATAATATCAGGATATCCTACAGGCATAAAAATAGTCTCTAATTTAAGAAGTAAAAAAACTCATAAGTAAATTAGATGCAGAAAGGACCATGAGCTTTTCTAGTACTTCTGGTCCCTTATTCATGATTGGTACAGTCTCTATTGGAATGCTTAATAACCCAGCTTTAGTACCATTAATATTATATCCTCATTACTTGGGAGTTCTTACCATAGGTTTTTTTTATAGATTTCATAATAATAACAACAATAAATTGTATCATCTCAGTATACCAGAAAATCAAGAACCTGTTTTAAACAGAAACAACGAAAATACTATACCTATAGGAAAAATCATTTCTAATAGTGTAAAAACAGCATAAACACTATAACATTAATTGGTGGATTCATGATTATATATACTGTGCTTGTGGAGATAATATTCGTCTCAAATTTTTTTTAATTTACTAATAGATTTCATCCAAAAAAAATAATCCCTATTACATTAGACAAAGAGCTAGTAAAAGCTTTCTTTGCTGGTATATTCGAGATGACAACAGGTTGTAAAAAAAATTTCAGCTGCAAATTTGAAATTAATACATAAAGTAACACTCATCAATTTCTTAATAGGTTGGAGTGGTTTTTCTGTTCATAGCCAAGCCCTGAGTTTTATAAGTAATACAGATATAAATGGCAAATTATACATATTTATCAAACTAATCCATGGTAGCTTATCAGCTGTATATACCATTTTATTATATAACTTTATATATAAAGACTTAATTAGCCCATCCTTTTACCCATACTATTACCCTATGGATCCTATTTTTATATTAGAATGGCCAAATCTATTATTAAACTCTATTAAGCTTGCCCTATTAATGACACTATATTTACTAATTTCATCCCTTATTGTATTTTTATCCAATGCTTTGTATCTTCGGAATAATTATCCCCCCCTTAATTCTTGCCTATTTTCATTTAGTATTTCTATTAATTTTTTTAAATCCTCCTGGGTATTTGCTAATATATTATCAGCATATTCCAAAGCTCCTAATCTGATTTCTTTAGCATTGTTTTGAGCTTTAGTTGTAATTTCCTCTGCTAATTCTTTTGCTTTTTTTAGTTATTTCATCTTCTTCAATTAACTCTTGTAGTCTTAATTCTGCTTCACTAACTATGGTATCTGCCTCTTTTTGAGCTTCAGCCAATATCCTCTGACGCTCTTGTTTTATCCAATTAGCTTGTTTGATTTCATCTGGTAACTTAATCCTTATTTCACTTATAATATCGTATATTTCATCTGCATCAATCATAACTTTAGAAGAAAAGGGTACTGAAGAACCATTTTCAATTATATCTTCTATTTCATCTATTAACTTTAAGATCTCCATAATTATTTATAACCTCCTTCAATCTTTTCTTTTAATGCTATTTCTACATTAGGGGGTACAAAACAGGAAACATCTCCCCCCCAAAAGTCGCCACTTCTTTCACAATACTTGAACTTAAATAAGCGTATTTCCCCCCCTTGATACCATAAAAAAAAGTTTCAATATCTGGCTCTAACTTTTTATTTACCAAAGCCATCTGCATCTCATATTCAAAATCAGAAACTGCTCTTAATCCCCCCCTAACCATCGTGGTACAACCTTTTTCTTTAGCGTAATCAACTAACAATCCAGAAAAGGTATCTACTTCCACATTATCATATTTTTCTAAAGCTTTTTCCAATAATTCAACCCTCTCCTCTATAGTAAACATATGTTTTTTTTGATTTATTATTTAATACTGAAACTATAACTTTGTTAAATTTTTTTAGAGCATCTATCTATTATATCTAGATGCCCGTAAGTTATAGGGTCAAAACTCCCTGGGTATATTACAACCATTTTTTTTCCTCCTTGTCAGTTATTTGTGTAGAAAGTTAAAGATTTGTTGCCATAATCCCTATAATCTAGCTTAGTAAACCCATATACCTTGTCTTCTAATATTAATTCTTTTTCATGCTCCAATATTATAATACCTTGTTTGTTTAAAATGCTTTTTTTCCCAAACTCTTTCAAGCATTTTTATAATTAAATCTTTTCCATAAGGGGGGGGTCCATAAAAATATAGTCAAATAATATACCTTTATTAGCGAATACATTTATGCTTCTTAATGCATCTATTTTCATAATATTAGCTCTCTCCCCCCCTAACTCAGTATATATCAAATTTTCTTTTATAATTTTTATGCTTTGAGGTGAACTATCAACAAAATAAGCTATTTTTGCTCCTCTACTTAAAAACTCAATACCAATTGAGCCAGAACCAGCACATAGGTCTAAAACTATTGAATTTTTATCTATATCTCCCAAAATATTAAATAAAGATTCTTTAATTCTATCTTCAGTAGGTCTAGTATCTTTTCCTTTAGGGGCTTTTAATCTATGCCCTTTTTTTACTTCCTGATATTACTCTCAATAGATCACCTCACCTTCACCTTTATGAAATATATTTTATCATATTTCACAGAATATTAGAGAATTAATTTAAAATTAAGTCATCAATCCTATCACCAAACATATGAATTATCCTCTGCCTAAGTAGAAAATGTTCTTCAGCTAACAATAGATAATCCTTCTCCAATATTTCTTCAGCTTTCTTTTGGGCCAATTTTAATATATCTATATCTGTAAATAAATTTGCTATTTTTAGATCTGGTAAACCATGTTGTTTTGTACCAAAGAATTCACCAGGTCCTCTCAATTCTAAATCTTTTTCCGATATATAAAATCCATCACTAGATTTTTGTAATATCCTCATACGCTCTCTAGATATTTTACTATTACTACTATTAATTAATATACAATAGGATTGATACTCCCCTCTACCAACCCTTCCTCTTAATTGATGGAGTTGAGCTAATCCAAATCTTTCTGCATTATATATTACCATTATATTTGCATTAGGTACATTAACTCCAACCTCTATTACGGTAGTAGATATCAATACATCTATTTGTTTGTTTTTAAATTGCCCCCCCATAATATTATCCTTCTCTTGAGGTTTCATCTTACCATGGAGTAACCCTACATTAAAATCCTTATATACATTATCCTTAAAGGAACTATACAATTCTTCTGCTGCTTTCACATCTAAAGTATCGCTTTCTTCAATTAAAGGACACACTATATATGCCTGTCTACCTTCTAGTAACTGTTTCTTTACAAAATTATTTACCCTTTCTGTCATATGGACTCCTACAGCGTAGGTCTCAATTGGCTTTCTTCCTGGAGGCATTTCATCAATAATAGATATATCCAAATCTCCATATAATATCAAAGCTAAAGTTCTAGGTATAGGGGGGGTTGCAGTCATAACCAAAATATCTGGACTATCCCCCTTTTGTTTTAATACTGCTCGTTGTTTTACGCCAAATCTATGTTGTTCATCAGTAATTGCCAATCCTAGATTGTTAAATTCTACATGTTCTTGTATAACAGCATGGGTACCTATTAATACATGAATATTACCATTCTTTAAATCCTTAAGAACCTGTTCCTTCTTTTTGTTGGATAAAGAGCCTATTAAAAGTTCACATTTTATATCATAATTGGAAAACAATTTGGTAATGGATTCATAGTGCTGTTGAGCCAATATCTCCGTAGGTGCCATTAATACCGATTGATAACCAGATTCCCACGCCTTCAGCATTGCTAACACGGCAACAATTGTCTTTCCAGAGCCTACATCTCCCTGCACTAATCTATTCATCTGCTTGCTATCTTCCATATCTTTTTCTATTTCTTTAAATACCCTTTCCTGAGCTGATGTAAGCTTAAAAGGTAATTTTTCTATGAAATTATACACTTCATCTGATGACTTGAATTGTATTCCTTTATTTATATCCTTTGTTCTATTTTTTATTACGAATAAACCTAATTGCAAAGTAAGTAATTCTTCAAATACTAGTCTACGCCTTGCTTGCAAATATCTGTTTTTATCTTGAGGAAAATGAATATTCTTTATAGCTTCTTTAATGGACATTAAATTTAATTCACTCCTAAGATAATCAGGGAGTATTTCTGGTAACTTATAAGCGTAATCATTTATTGCATTTTTCATTATTCTTATCATTTCATTATTACTTAAACCCTCAGTTAAAGAATATATAGGTACAATAGAGCCAATCTTACTACCCTTTCCTTTCTCAAATATAGGATTGGTTATTTGTATTTCCCTACCAAAGTAATTAACCTTTCCATAGACTATTATATTGTCCCCCCCCATGGATATTTGGCTTAAGATATAGTCTTGATTAAACCAAACTAAATTAGCAATACCTGTCTCATCCTTTACAGGTACTTTTATTATATTTAAATTTTTTTCTAGGCCTTAATTTAGTAGGATATCCCCCCCATACTTTTACTTTTAAACTTACCTTTTCTCCCTCTTCACATTGAGCTATATATTTAAAATTAGCCCTATTCTCATATTCCCTAGGTACAAAATACAATAAATCTTCAATTGTATTGATATTTAATTTTTTTTAATCTAGAAGCCCTTTTAGGGCCAACGCCTTTTATATACTGTATAGACATGTAAAAACACCTCCTATGCCTATGACTTCTATAACAATTCAACCAAAAATCCCTACCATTTGGTAGGGATTTTATTTTACTCTATTGAAAATATATAATAATATAGTGGTTGACCACCAAATATAACTTCAACATCAAAGTCTTCAAATTTTTCTTCAAACTTCTTAGATAATTTGAAAGCTTCTTCTTCTTCCACTCCATTGCCATAAAATATAGTTATAAGAGATGACTCATCGTCTATCATCTTTTCCAATAATTCAAAAGCCACTTGTTCTACATCATTACCAATGGCAAGTATCTCATCCCCAGCAATTCCAATTATATCATCTTTTTTTTATCTTTATATCATCAATTTCCGTATCTCTAACAGCATAGGTCACCTGAGCTGTTTTTACGTAGGAAATAGCTTCTTCCATGTTTTTTTTAAATTTTCTTCTACATCTAAATCGGGATTAAAAGAAATTAAAGCTGATATACCTTCAGGTATACTCTTAGTAGGGAACACATAAACATTTCTGCCACTTAGCTCTTTAGCTTGTTCAGCTGCCAATATGATATTGCCATTATTAGGAAGTATTATTATGTTTTCACCTTCTACTTCATCTATTGCCTTCAATAGATCTTCAGTACTTGGATTCATAGTCTGCCCACCTGGGATAATATAATCTACATTTAATTCTTTAAATACAGTATCCAATCCTTTACCTATTGAAACAGTTATTAGACTATACTTTTTATTGGTAACCTTAGGTTTTTTTATCTTCAATATATTCCTTATTGGCAATTATATGACTATGTTGGTATCTCATATTGTCTATCTTGATGTCATTTAACTCCCCCCCTATACTTAGAGCTTTTTCCAACACTTTCCCTGGATTGTTAGTATGAATATGAACTTTAATCAATCCTTCGCCACCAACCACCATTAAAGAATCTCCAAATACAGATATATCCTCTCTAAATGCTTCATAATCACTATAGGATGTGTTTATAATAAACTCTGTACAATAACCATATTTAATATCTGCAGTATCAATATCATGGGGGGAATATACACATCCTTTGTCAATGTGGGCTCAATAAATTCTAATTCTATCTCCTCACCAGTAGTGATAGCATTGTATGCACCTATCAATACACACATTAAGCCTTTCCCACCAGCATCAACAACTCCAGCTTGTTTCAATACTGGTAGCATTTCAGGAGTTTTGTCTAATACATAATTTCCATGTTCAATTATCTTTTTCAGGAAAATTATTACATCATCTTCGCCTTTTGCAATTTCTAAACCATATTCTGCACAACCTCTTGCTACAGTAAGTATAGTCCCTTCCGTAGGTTTCATTACTGCTTTATATGCAGTGTCTGATGCTAATTTAAATGCATTAGCTAAATCCAATGTGGTTGCACTTTCTTTATCTTTTAATCCATTAGCAAATCCTCTAAAAAGCTGAGAAAGGATAACCCCAGAATTTCCCCTTGCTCCCATTAAGGAACCATTACTTGCTGCTATAGCTACCTTCCCAGCACTATATTCTTCTAAATTTAATATCTGTTTAATGGCAGACTTCATAGTTAGAGACATATTAGTACCAGTATCTCCATCAGGAACTGGAAATACATTTAGAGCATCAACTTCTTCTTTGTTTTTATCTAAATATTGTGCAGCGCCAATAAATGCATTTTTAAGCATGACGCCATCCATATTTTGAACCTTCAATTATAGTACCTCCTTATACTACTTTTCAACTCTAATCCCTTGAACAAATACATTTACCTTAGTTACTTTAAGACCTGTAAGATTTTCTACATTGAATTTTACTTTTTCTATTATATTTTGTGCCACTACAGATATCTTCATCCCATATTGCAATATTACATGCAAATCTATTTCTACTTCATCGTCCCTTGTATATACTTTAACTCCTTTTGCTAAATTCTCCCATCTTAATAATTGAAAAAAAACCATCAGTCGCACTTTTGCTAGCCATGCCTACAATACCATAGCTTTCCATAGCTGAAAGTCCTGCTATTGTAGCAATAACATTATCCTCTATATTGATATAGCCATACTCATTCTTTGTATTTGCTGGCACGAAAATCGCCTCCCTATTAGAATAAATACTTTATGGATATATTTTACCTTATAATACTAAATAGTTCAACCAATTACAATAAACTATTTATTCTATATATATAATTTTAGTTGCTTTTTTTATTGCCTATTGTGTAAAATATTAAGTGTTATTATTGAAATTGCTAAAGCATATCACTGAAATCTTTTTTTTATGATTAAGGAGGTGTTGGTATGGCTAGAAAATGTGATATCTGCGGAAAAGGAAAATTATATGGAAATAAGGTGACTTTCTCAAATAAAAAAAATAATAGAAGTTGGTCTCCAAATATTAGAAAGGTCAGAGCTGTTGTGGATGGCACTACAAAAAGAATTAATGTCTGTACTAGATGTTTAAGATCTGGTTACGTAGATAGGGCATTATAAGATTTAAGGCTTCCTCTCAATAGAAATGGAAGCCTTATTTTGTTTTTAATATCAATAAACCTAATATTATTAATACTATACTTATTAATAATAACAATCCTTCTATAGAAATTCTGTTTACTAAAATCAATAATCCTATAACTCCTAAAATTATACCTACAATTTTTTTTATTTTATATCTATACCTGTATTTACATCTATAAAAAAAATGTTTCACTGATAACACCTCAAATGATTAAGCTTAGTTTATCATATTCATAAATTTATCTATTGGTTACAATAATTTAGCCAACTAAGCTTATTATAAACTAAGTTTAGTTGGCTTCTAAGATAAGGCTTGTATAAACTAGAATTAATAATTTATATAAATTTTATTTAACCTATTGTATTCAATTAATCTTAGTCCCTTGAAAGGCATACTAAACATAATCCTTCGTGAACCAATATATAGGCCTTATCATGGATTATTTTATTACTTATACCTAGGGTTGAGCCAAAATTAATAGTATATTCCTTCAACTCATATTCAAATCCTTTAAGGCTTATACTGACTCCCTTTTGCGTCAAGGGAATCACAGATACGTAAGAATCTTCCTTTTTCGATAGTATTAATTCTTTATCAACTAAATATATGGTGTTTTTCTCATCCATGATTTTCCCTGTACAGCCTTTTTCATGTAATTTAATAAGTAATAATATATTGGCCAAGGTATGATCCATTCTACTACCTATAGCCCCCCCTACAAAGGTAATGTCTTTAATCCCTTTATCTATTAAAATATCCAAAGCTAGCTCCGTATCCGTTGCATTCTTTTTTTTACTGGATATTTCGTTACAGGAATTCCTTCTTTATTAAGAATATCTAATGTTCTAATAGAAATTGAATCTAAATCTCCAATTACCAAATCTGGTAAAATATTTGCCTCTATACAATAATTACATCCTCCATCAGCACATAAAATAAAATCAAAATCCATCGCTATCTCACTTAGCCAATTAATATCTTTCATATCTCCATTAGAAATTATTAAAGCTTTCATTTAATTCATCCCTTATTTTTCTATTTTACTTAAAGGCTTCCAAATTAAAGATAATATGATTGTAGATATAATAAACTCTGGAATTAAATAACTAGATTGATATATCAATGAATAAATCCATGGGTTTTGTGTCCCAGCATATTCACTAAAAAAATATTACTCCAGCCAAAAGATGACAAATAAATCTACCTCCAATTGCCAATAACACAGATAAGGCTATATTGAAATAATCTTTAAAACTATCTAACTCTTTAGAAATAGATGAAATTCCCGCTAAACCTAATAGGCCAAATGCAATAGGATACTCTAGTATAGCTTGTGTAGGAGTAAAAAACCACCCTCCCAACATTAACTTTAAAAGTCCAAAAATAGCCCCCCAGTAATTATACCTGGACCTACACCCCCCCATCTCATTGCAAATAACAATATTGGAATCATACTACCTGCTGTCACAGAACCTCCCTGTGGAGCTTCGTATATCTTTATTCTACTTAGCAAATAAGCTAAAGCAATCATAATTCCCGCTTCTACTACCATCTTAGTACTCCATTTTTTTTCATATTATACCTCCTTTAAAAGATAAAACCCATTACCTGAATTTGGTAATGGGTATGTTTACATTTACGTATGATTATACACTTTCCTACGCTAGAATTACCTAGTTCAGGTTAAAGGGTCGGAACCTAATTCCCTCTCAGCCAATTTGGCTCCCCTAGTGGTAACACCATATATAGTTATTGAATACATTATATCATATTTTAAATATAATTCAATTATAATCTTTTGAATTTTTCAGTTCTTTCAGCTATATCTTCCGCCTCAAATATTCCCGAACCAACTACAATAA
>JMBV01000612.1_pt1 | contig 10151 bp, 18 predicted proteins | sample 616531 | NCBI WGS metagenome assembly JMBV01 (sample SAMN02727904, study PRJNA239997) | anaerobic digester metagenome | biome: anaerobic digester; isolation source: mesophilic anaerobic digester inoculated with municipal waste water sludge... | place: Germany: Bielefeld University, CeBiTec ... | reverse complement strand
CGCGGACAGTGACTCCCTGATTGTCAAAGGCATCGTGGCAATTGTTGATTATCTTTACAACGGTCAATCTGCAGAAGATGTGCTTAAAGCCGATTTGAGCATCTTTGAGGAGCTTGGTCTTTGGCAGCATCTTTCTTCGCAACGCGGGAACGGATTAATGGCCATGCTTGCGCATCTTAAAAAAAGCCGCAACGGATTGCTTAAGCCAGTAGCACATTTGGGGGGGCAGAAAATCGCAGGAACATTAAATCGGTTTATAATATCAATCATGAAAGCAAGTAAAGTTTTAGTTTTCATCTTGTGTGTGGCGTTTGTGCTTGGCGTTTTCCTTTGGCAAACCGGTTTGCCAGTGAGTGGCGCATCAAATGAACTCCCTATGGCACAGATTATCACATCAACCCCCCCTTGCCAGATGGGTCTATTTATCATATCCCTGTTGAAGGCGATACGCTTTGGGCAATCTCTGAGGCTTATGGCGTTTCGATGCGGGATATCAATATTCTCAATGGCAACAGTCCCGAGGCGAACGAGATTTACATCGGTCAGCGTATACTTATCAGACGTGGCGAGCCGATGACGGCTACCCCCCCCGAAGCCTCACCGACCGCGATGCCGGTCACGCCATCGCCAACCGTCTTCAAACCGTCACGCACACCTATCCCAAGTGCCACCGCAATCCCCCCCAGCCCAACTGCTACCCAGCCACCCAGCAGGGTTCAAGTTATTTTTGGCGACAGTCAACGTGTGGGTTGGACCATCACGACAATCAGCCTGGTGGGCATCGCGCTGGTTGTTTTCTTTGGCTTTATCTACAAGCCCAAACCGTAATTCTGATTTACACTTTTGGTGAACTATGAGCAATAATAAAACCCCTGTGCATGCCATCGCGTTTGATTTTGTGGGTGTGCTTTTTGATTTCCGTGCTGGTGATTACACACCCCCCCGCCAACTGGCCATCGCGAGCGATTTCGGGCGCTTTGTCACCGATGAAGAACACATCGCCTACTATTCAAAAAAAATATACCACTCCACCCGATAAGATTGTGGAAGAATTGCGCTATATTTGCAGTCACGCTTATAAAATACGCGAACCGGATATTTTGGAGAAAATTCCCTGTTTCAAATTCGCCGCAGCCAGCAATCACCTTTCCTTTGCCATGGACTGGTTCCGCACACAACCCATTTCGGAGCAGTTCGAAGTCTTTTTCGCTTCTGGTTCACTCGGTTTGGCAAACCCGACCCGCGCTTTTTCCGTGCTTTGTGTGAAGCCCTGGACGAGAAGCCCGAAAATGTACTCTTTGTCGATGACACCTTGCGACATATCCTGGCGGCTAAAGACTGTGGCTTGCAAGCCTTGCATTTCGATTCCAAGAAGGTACTTTCAGAAGAAATAAACCGATATTTGGCAGACCATGATTGAAGACGTCAAAATCGTTGAACTTGATAAAAGCTGGAAAGAACGGGTGTTTGTGTATCGCTACACCACGTCTTTTTATTATGATCTTGAGCTTATGGACAAGGCGGATGGCAACTTTTGTTTTTGTTTGACAAAGAAAGCCTTTGAAAGGCCCGTCGAAAAACAGTTTGAAGGCTCACTTCTCTCTGACTGGTTGTTTGAGCCTGTGGCATACGGCGCGTTTGACGGGAAGACTCTGCTTGGCGTTATGTGTATTAGCGTGGAAGACTGGAACAACCGTCTGCGCGTAGCCGAGTTGTGGGTTGATGAACCTTCCGTCATCAGGGCGTGGGAAAAAAGCTGATGGCAAAAGCTATCGATTACGCGCGTTCAAAAAAAACCTGCGGGGGGGTCTTGTGCTGGAGACGCAAAGCTGTAACGAACCCGCAATCCGTTTCTATCAATCCTGTGGTTTACGCTTTATCGGGCTTGATGCCACCCACTATTCAAATGATGACATTCTCAAGCGCGAAGTTCGCTTAGAGATGGGGGGGCTCGATTTGCCCAATCTTGAGCTTGACGAACAGCAAGGGGGGGCTGATGGCTGAAATCCATAAGCCAATCAGGAAATAGCGGAAATAACGCAAAATATCACTAATCCAGCCCAAATCTTTCGGGAACAGCTTACCTAAGCCCAAATAGAGCGCGATAATGCCCACCAAGCCGAGGAGGTAGCGTAAAAGCTTATGCCAGGTACCTTGTTCGCTCTTCAAGACGCCGTGTTTGGCGCGTAGCCAGGCGAAACCGCCCAACATACCAAACCAAACACCAGCTGAAGTCAACGCGCCCTTAAGGGACATCGGGTTGACTACTTCGCCATCTTTTGAGGCACGCGCTGCCCATTCAACGGGCATTTGCCATTCGCCACCCAGGTTTTTGACCAGGATGGCCAGCGCGACAAATACCAAAGAGCTGACAAAAGCCAAAACGACTTGTTGCTTCCAGTCAAGTTTGGCAAGCCATGCGCCAATCTTGCGCCAGGTCAGCGCGAAAAGCAAAAGCAATAAGCCACCCAAAATGAGGCCCAGGATGACGTCGGAAAGGAAGTGCACCCCCCATCACCAGCCGTGAAAATGAAATGAGTACGATGAGGGCGATACAGCTAATCGTTGCCCATTTTTCTTGGCTTCAACGGCAGCCCAGCCCCCCCAAACCGAGATGGAATTCATGGCGTGGCCAGATGGAATGCCAAACGATGTTTCATGCACGACTGGTGTAACCTTGTCGCTAATCCAGGATGGGCGCGGTCCGCGTAAAGCGAGTTTGAAGATGCTGTTCACGCCACCACTTAATAGTAACATGACGCCGATACGTAAGCCCGACCAGGCACTCACGCACCAGTAAATGGCAGGCATAAAAAGAATGTAGAAAAGTTCATCACCTAAAAAGGTGATGGCTTGCATGATGGTTTGCAAAACTGGTCCACCGGCTTGCAAAAAGGTGTTAACAACAATTTCAAGTTCTCTGATAGCGTCCATAAGTTCTCCAAATTATCTTAAAAAGGTTCGTGCATTTAACTTGTCGCTAAACCACATAGGGTCAAGCTATTAAAAATAATAACACTTGATATCAGCTTAAGTCTCAATTCGCCAAAAGCATGGTCATGAACCCCCCCCAAAGATGCTTTTTGACATAATTGTAAATTACCAGACTAAAACTCGGGATGTTCGCCCGGGACAACCATTTTTTTCAAGAAGAATTTCGAACGCCATCGTGTGCGCGCAAACGCCGTAATTGCTAAAATAATGGCAATCGCAGTCCCATTTTCCGTCGTTATAACGCACGGTTTTGTCGCTGTTATTGCCTTCAATAAGGGCTTCAAAACTATGAAATTTTATACGTTCGCGTTCCTCGGCATAACGTTTTGCTTTGTCAATTTTTCCGTACATGCTGCTGTCCATCATCTTAAAACTCGCTTTCTATGCTTTTATTTTAGGATTTAAAAAAAACACGCGCCAAGAAAAAGGCGTGTGTCTTACGGTGCTTTTACAAGCAGGGTATTCGCTTTCATAGGTATTAGGCTAACTCCTGCGTCATGTTTCTATTATACCGCAAAGTTATTTAACCCGTTTAAAATAAACTCTTCACATCTAATTCCTGGATCTTGAAAAAGTAATTTCAAGAAGAAACTGATGGGAGGTCGGCTTTCTACTATCGATTTATTAATCAGTCTCGTTATTTGTTTCCTGCTTTTTCTTTGCCAGGGCGTTTGTGTTCTCGCTGCCCCCCCTGAAAACAATAAACTTCCACCACAAAAATTCGCCGACAAAGTTTAGAACCATGGTGCTGCCCTTAATGATGTACTCGTTAACACCAGCCCCCCCGTCAGCTAATTTACCAAGCCAGGCTGTAAGCGGAATAAAGAACGCGTAGAAAAGCCCGACCTTCAGCATGGCGATGGGGGGGACATTGTTGGCTGATTTGAATGTGTAGCGTCGGTTGAGAGTAAAGTTCCAGAGCACCGAGAGCACGACAGAAATCACATGTTTGATATCATAAGGCAGAGTGGTCAGTCTTTCCAAAATGATAAACGATACCGCCTCAATCCCCCCCGCGGCGGAAATAGAGAGCAGGGTAAACTTGATGGCTTGTATCAATGATTCACGGGACTTTAAGGGTGCATCCTGAGAGCCTGACGTCTCTTGGTTTGCCTTCGTTGCTTGCGTTTCGGAAATATTTTGGTTTTCTGTGGGCATAGCAAAATCCTTTTGTTAATGAATTTGATTGAGATGATGAAATATCTTTTTGTTGGCGGCATAGAGCCTGGTAAATGCCGCATAGTTTTTATCATGTACAGCGCGAGCGTCCGGATTTGGCACAAACACCCGATCCGGCTTAATCAGCGCCTCGACATCCTTCAAGTCAGCAATACGACCCAAGCCAACCGCAACCGCTAAGGCCGCGCCTACAGCACCCACGTTCTGTGGTTCAGGCACGGTCTCAACCGGAATTTGCAGAACATCCGCCAGGATTCCCGCTGTTACAGGGGGGGATAGAGCACCGCCACCAACAAAGCGTACTTTATCTCCTGTCTTGATTTTTTTCTTGATTGTTTCCAGGAACCAACGCATATGGTAGCAAACTCCTTCAACAACAGCACGAATTAGTTCGGTCTTTCCCGTTTCCAATCCAATATTAAAGAAGATTCCGCGCGCGTTCGCATCTTCAAAAGGACAGCGGTTGCCGTGAAGCCAGGGGGGGTGAAAATGACACCGCCGGAACCCGCGGGCGTTTCGGAAATGACCTTGGACATATAGTCGTACAAACTCTTATACTCCGAACTTGGGTCATCCGCGACGTGTTGTTTGCTGAGATAGATGTTAATCTCGTCCAGAGCGAGATGGTCGCGCACCCACTCCAGGCATTTGCCCGCGGTCTCGAGCTCCGCAAAGTAATTGTAAAGACCAGGTTGAACACCCACGACCGAGGCAATCATGGCATTTGTGTCCACGATATTTTGATCGGTGACCGTGGAGACCCAACCGGACGTACCCATATAGACATGGGTCATTTCAGGACGCACGCAACCAGCGCCGACACCAATCAGAGCCGCATCACTGCCACCGGAAAAGACGGGAATTCCGGGGGGGCTTAGTCCAAGTTCAGTGGCGGGTTCTTCCAAAAGCGTGCCTACTTTTGCTGTTGACTCAACGATTTCGGGCATATGCTCAGGCAAAATCCCAAGGCGTTTGATTAGCGCGGCATTAAATTCAGGCGTTTTTGTGTTTTTATCCATCAACAAAGTGGCAAAAGCTGAATCCCGGCTCATGGTAAATTTACCCGTCATGCGTGCTACCAGGGCATCTTTTACGTCCAGCCACTTGTGCGCCCTGGCGTAAACTTCCGGTTCGTTTTCTTTCACCCAAAGGTACTTCCAGACCGGGTCCTTGTCGCTGCCAGCAACGACACCTGTGTGATAAAGGCTCTGTAAAAGGAATCCCAAACCAACACCAGCGACTTGGGGGGGACCACCCCCCCAGCGTGTGCTTTGCGTACCCCACCCGAGCGCTGGTCCATATAACTCATAGATGGCCGCACTGCGCGGGCTGCCTGGTCAAGCAGAACCACGCTCTGAGCTTGCGCGCAAAAGCTAATCCCCCCCGCAATCTGCGCACATGTTTCAGGGTTATGGCTGACAAGCTGCCGCGTTGTCTTGCACATGGCATCCCACCACTCCTGTGGATTCTGCTCAACCCCCCCACCGTTTGGAAGAATGCTTAGCGAATAGCTTGCAAAGCTTGAATTTTCCAAACTGATAGACATCCCCCCCTCCGGGCTGTCACTCTCAATTAATTGAAATAAGCAGGTTTTAACCCCCTGTTGTGCCAATGTCATACGCCAGAATAATCATTGTTCCAGCCCCTTTCGTTAATCTTCAGCTACTAAAAGTGCCCCCCCTTTCAAAAATTGAAAGGTCTCCGAAATGACTTGCTCATCATATTCTTCCTGGTCAATCTCCGGGTTGTTATACATTTGGAAACGAATCCTGTAATAATCGCAGGCATAAGCAAACTGTAATGACAACAGGATATTATCCATCGAAAAAGCGGCAAGCCTGGCATTCAGTTCTGGCTTAACTTCACCGCTTCGCTGACCTTCTTCCAGCATTTTTATATAACGTTCTGACGTAAACTGCTCCATACTTCGTGGCAGTTTAGATATTAGCTCCTGGTTGCCAATCGAGGACATCTCGTGATACAGGCGAATTAAAGTTATTTCTTCCCGAGACGTTCTAACCACCAGGCGCACTAGAGCTTCAATCTTCTGAGCGATACTCAATGTTTCATCATCGACCACTTTTCCGGCATGCGTCTCAATCAGCGCTGAACCGTACTGAACAATATAAAGGAAGAGATTCTCTTTGGTATTAAAATAGTGAAAAATCGACCCCCCCACACTGATTTTAGCTCGCTTGGCAATGTGATTAGTGTTGGCTAATTCATAACCCCCCCGGTCTGCAAATTCAGCAATGGCAGCTTTTAGTATTCGTTCCTGTTTTTCTGGATTCAGGCGTTTGAAACTCTCGTTGGCAAAATTGTTCATCTTAATCCATGTCCAATTATTTAATTTGATACTCTGCCGTCTTTGAATATGGAAAGCGTATTCAACAACGGAGAAGAAGGTTTTCAGAAGGAGACCTACTTACTTTAAATAATATTGACGGGCTCCGTGTTGAGTGACCACTCAATACCTTGTGCCAATATTACCACATTAACTAAAAAAAACATAACGTTTTCTCCCGCATTCAAAAAAAATCCCTTGCGCTTTGGGGGGCTGGCCGTGGTAAATTTACATTGAGTGGCCACTCAATTTTGAGATGTGGTCACAATATGGAGGTCGTCATGATAGATTTAAGTTCCGCAACAATCAGAAAACAAACCGAAGCACTGGACGAGCTGATTAAAAAGCCTATCCATTCCATCTCCCCTGATGCGCTTGCTACATATGAAACAGAGTATTTCGGCAAGAAGTGTGTCAAAAGCTACGAGATGATACAGGAAGCCAAGAAATATATTCCCGGGGGGGCGTGCAACACAACCTTGCTTTCAATCATCCCTTTCCTCTCGTTTTCACCAAAGCGGAAGGCGCTTATTTGGAAGACCTGGACGGCAACCGCTATTTCGACTTTCTGCAAGCTGGTGGCCCAACAGTCCTGGGCTCAAACCCACCCGAAGTACGCGAAAAGGTCATCGAGTTGCTAAACACTTGTGGTCCCTCAACCGGCCTTTTTCATGAATATGAATATCGCATTGCCAAACTGGTGACCGAGCTTATTCCATCTGTCACCTGGCTACGCATGTTAAACTCGGGCACAGAAGCCTGCATGGCAGCTATCCGTGTTGCCAGACTGGCGACAAAGCACAGGCACGTTCTCAAAATGGGTGGCGCGTACCACGGCTGGAGTGACCAACACGCCTATGGCATCCGCGTGCCGGGAAGCAAATTTACCCAGGCTCATGGTATCCCGCTCTTTATTTTCCGGGGGGGTATTGATGAGTTTTTCCCAGGGGGGGATCTCAATTCGCTTGAACGTAAACTCAGACGCAATACACTGCGTGGCGGAACTGCTGCCGTGATGATTGAGCCCGTTGGCCCCCCCGAAAGCGGCACCCGCCCCCCCATTAGCATTGACTTTATCAAAGGTGCTGCCGAGCTATGCAAAAGTACGGTGCCCTGCTGATTTTTGATGAAGTGGTCACGGCGTTCAGACTATCCCCCCCACGGCGCGCAAGGCATCATGGGTGTTGAACCCGACTTAACCGTCTTCGGCAAAGTCATCGCCGGAGGTTACCCCGGCGCAGGTGGTGTCGGCGGTAAAGAAGAATTCCGCAAATACCTTGCTGCCGGCATTCAAACCGGCGATAAAGTGAAAAAGGCTTTGGTCGGCGGCACCATGCTGCCACACCTCTCTCTGCCCTGGCCGGCTATTACACCTTAAAACGTATTCACGAAACAAACGCCTGCGAAAAGCCAACGCTATGGGCGACCGCCTGACCGCGGGGCTTAAAGCGCTGATTAAAAAGCACAATCTGCCCTTCGTTGCCTTCAACCAAGGCTCTATATGTCACCTGGAAACGGTCGGTACCATGCATTTAGCGTCAACTGGGCAAAACCCTGGACCATTCCCACGGTCTTGCATGAAACCTCGAAACGCAAAGCCGAGATGGAACATATGGGCGCGGCGTATATGGCGGAAGGCCTGGTAACGCTTGCCGGCAGCCGTCTATACACCAGCGCGGCATACGACGAAGAGAAAATTGATCAGGCACTGGCCGCCTTTGATCGTGTCTTTGAGCACGTTGTTCCTTTTGAAAAATAGGAAACTCATGCCACACACTCAGGAAACAGAAACACGCCAAATGGTTGTCAATCTGGCGCAGGATTTTCTCAAAGCGGGACTGGTTGTACGCACATGGGGCAACTTTAGCGCCCGTCTGGATAAAGACACATTCGTCATTACTCCCTCGGGCAAGGCATACGAGGGCATGCAAGCGAGCGAACTTGTCACCGTCGCGACCGCAGATGGAAAACCCCCCCTGGCAAAAGGCAGTGGTAAGCCTTCTTCTGAGTCTCCGATGCACGCCCGGGTCTACCAACGCTATCCCGAAATAAAAGTTGTGGCGCATACCCATCAGGTCTATGCCTCCGCGCTGACGCTTTTGGGGGGGATGGATATCGACGTTCCCGAGCCATGGCAGCCTGTTTTGGGCACCACGCGTATCCCCTTGAGCGCTTATGCTTTACCCGGCAGTAGAGCATTACATAACAATATGGCCGATACCCTTGCCCGCAGCGACGCGCAAATTGTGCTGATGGGCAGACATGGCGCCTTCATCTTGGCTGAAACCGCAACAGAGTGTCTCCGCCTTGCTGAAGATTTGGAACGTTTCGCCATAGATCTCTTTGCAGAGTGTCTTGGTAAAGAAATCGCACACAGGTCAGACATTCAAAGTGACAGCGACAGAGAAAAAAGTCTCGCGCAGGAATGGCAAAAACGACGCAGGAAGGCGTTGCCGTATCTGCAGATAGCGAAGTCCTGCCCTGGCTTTCAGGCACTTTGAGCCCCCCCTATCTGGATGACTTCGCGCAAATTTGCGGGGGTCAGCGTCAGCCAGAGGCGTGGGTCTGCCAGTGTTGTTTTCGACCCGGATGCAAAGGTGGCAATTTGTTTTGGCAAGGATGAAGCCGATGCGAAAAATGTCCGTGCTGTTTTGGAAAAGAATGCCAGAGCTGCCAACATCGCGCGGTTAAGCGGTCAAAAACCCATCCCTGCCTGGGAATCCCTTGCTATGCGTTTGGTCTATCAATTGAAATATTCCAAACAGGCAAACCGTTAAAGGCCATCATTTTAAATTAAGAAATCAAGACCACCACACTTTTGGGTGGTCTTGATGTTTATATGCATCCACTCAGGTATACTATTTTATAACAAGCATAATACGGAGTCATTATGAAAATTTTAGTTACCGCCTTTGAACCTTTTGACAAGGAAGCGATTAACCCCCCCACGATGTTGATGCTTGAGCATTTGCCTGCCGACTTTGACGGACACGAAATTATGAAGCAAGTTTTGCCAACGGTTTTTGGCGAATCGGCAGAGATAGCTTTGACGCGTATTACCGAGTTTGAGCCAGATGCGGTTTTGTGTTTGGGGCAAGCGGGTGGGCGCGCGGCGATGACGCTTGAACGGGTGGCGATTAACATCAATGATGCGAGCATTCCAGATAACGCCGGCGCGCAACCTGTGGATGAGCCTATTGTGCCTGATGGACCCGTGGCATACTTTAGCACGTTCCCCAACAAGGCGATTGTTAGCGCGATGCGTGAGGCAGGTATCCCGGCGGCAATCTCGAATTCTGCCGGCACCTATGTTTGTAACCAGATTCTATACGCGGTTTTGCACTTTATCGCTGAAAACAGTTTGCCAGCAAAAGCGGGTTTTATGCATGTGCCCTATCTGCCGGTTCAGGTGGCGGATAAACCCAACATGCCATCCATGAGCCTGGTTGACATGGTCCGCGCTTTGGAGATTGCGATTCGGGTGATCTCTGGTGATAGAATTTAGTTGGAGAACTTGCGGTATGAATGAGATCAAACTGTACGAAAATAAAGAAATCAGGTCGATTTGGGATAATGAAAAGAGAAGTGGTTTTTCTCGGTTGTTGATGTGGTTGGTGTCTTAACAGATAGTGTC
>JMBV01000611.1_pt1 | contig 10170 bp, 17 predicted proteins | sample 616531 | NCBI WGS metagenome assembly JMBV01 (sample SAMN02727904, study PRJNA239997) | anaerobic digester metagenome | biome: anaerobic digester; isolation source: mesophilic anaerobic digester inoculated with municipal waste water sludge... | place: Germany: Bielefeld University, CeBiTec ... | reverse complement strand
TGTGCGTGTCGCCAAGGATGACTGAAACCGACATCACCAACGCTAACGTACAGACGGAGCGATTGCTGGAGAAAATTCTCACCCCCCCAGAAAATCTAAATAAAGCCTACAAACAGGTGAAGAAGAACAAGGGGGCAGGCGGCGTAGATGGAATGACGGTAGAACAGCTACTGCCATACCTCAGTGCCCACAAAGAAGAACTCCTGCAATCAATCTGGGACGGTTCATACCGTCCGAAACCCGTTCGCAGGGTAGAAATCCCCCCCAAAGAGAATGGGGAAATACGCAAACTAGGAATACCAACGGTGGTAGACAGGCTCATTCAACAAGCAATTAGCCAAGTACTAACACCAATCTACGAGCCTCAATTCTCGGATGATAGCTTTGGATTTCGACCCAAAAGAAGTGCCCACGGCGCCTTGAGAAGGTGCCAAACGAACATAACAGACGGTTACACCTATGTTGTGGACATGGATTTGGAAAAGTACTTCGACACGGTTAACCAGAGTAAACTTGTGCAAATTCTATCGGAAACGATAAAAGATGGACGAGTAATCTCCCTTATCCACAAATTTCTGCGAGCAGGAATCATGGTAGATGGGATATTCGAGGAAAGCCCGGAAGGCGTGCCCCCCAGGGCGGACCATTAAGTCCGTTATGTGGCAATATCATGCTGAACGAATGTGACAAGGAGCTTGAGAAAAGGGGGGGCACAGATTCGTCGCTACGCGGACGATCTACTGATCTTTTGCAAAAGCAAAAGAGCAGCGGAACGCACCCTAGAAAACACCATCCCATTTATAGAAAAGAAACTCTTTCTTAAGGTGAATCGGGAGAAGACTCAAGTCGGACACGTCCGCAAGGTCAAATTCCTTGGCTACGGATTTTACGTCTACAGAGGAAAAGGACTATTGAGGGTACACCCCCCCAAGAGTGTCCGGAAACTCAAGGAGAAAATTCGGGAAGTCACAGGCAGAAGCAATGGTATGGGCATTGAAGCGAGGAAAACAAGGCTCAACCAGATCATTCGGGGGGGCTGGGTAAACTATTTCAAGCTGGCAGACATGAGGAAACTCATGCAAACGCTGGATGAATGGCTACGCAGTCGCATCCGAATGATTACTTGGAAAAGGTGGAAGAGAGTCAGAACACGCTTTCAAAACCTAAAAAGTCTTGGCGTAGATGAAGAACGGGCGTGGATGTGGGCAAATACAAGAAAAGGCTATTGGCGAACTGCCCATAGCCCTATCTTACTAAGAACATTGTCCATTGAACGCTTTAAACGGACAGGATATCTTAGTTTCGTGGATTATTACTCTAAAGTTAAAGCGTAAACTTTGGAACCGCCGTATACCGAACGGTACGTACGGTGGTGTGGGAGGTCGGCTACTCAATTAATGGGTAGCCTCCTACCCGATTAATTTAATCAGTCTTAGCCTATTCGTCTTCTTGATCCTTAAACAGATCGCCGAACATATCGCCAAGGTTTGTTGTCAGCTCTTCCGAGTCCGTTTCCTGAACAGCGTCATCCCGTTTCGCTTTCGGGGGGCGGGCCTCGGGGGGCAGGTTTTGGCGCTAGTTCTTTTACGCTGAGCCCGATGCGGCGAGCGTCCGCGTCCACGCTGATCACTTTCACTTCAATCTGTTCGCCTGACTGCACCACATCTTCCGCTTTGGCCACATGCCTATGGGATAACTCGCTAATATGGACTAGCCCTTCCACGCCATCCTCCAGTTTAACGAAAGCGCCGAAATCAACAACTCTCGTCACTTCGCCCTCAACCTTATCCCCCACATGATAGCGTTCGGCAACCCGGGTCCAGGGATCGGGCATCGTCTGTTTCAATCCCAAAGATATGCGTTCCCGCTCTTGGTCGACGCCGAGAACCATTACGGTGATCTCTTCATCTTCGGAAACTACATCGGATGGATGATTAACACGGCTGTAAGCCATTTCCGAAACATGGAGCAGGCCTTCGACTCCGTTGCCGATATCCACAAAGGCGCCAAAATCGGTGAGCCGCCTGACAATACCGGGGGACCTTGGTCCCTTCTTCTAAAGTGGCAAATGCCTCTTCTTTGGCCTTCTGATAGCGTTCTTCCAAAATCTCTTTATGGGAAAAGACAACGTTGTTCTTAGAGCGATCGAGTTCAATAATTTTCAGTTCCAGCGTTTGCCCCCCCACATATTGGTGGAGGTTGTCTTCAAAGCCCCCCCGAGAAACATGGCTGGCCGGGATAAAACCGCGTACACCAACGTTGACCAAGAGGCCGCCCTTAACAACCTGGATTACTTTCGCTTCCAAGGATTCGCCCGCTTTATGCAGCTCTTCCAGCTTTTCCCACGACTGATCGGCATCGGCCCTTCTTTTGGACAGCACAACATTGCCTTCCGCATCGTCTACCTTGAGCACTTTTACGAAAATCTGTTCTCCCACACTTACTATATCTTCCGGATTAGCGTCTGTGATGAAGCTCAGTTCGTTAAGGGGGGGTATGCGCCCTTCCGATTTATAATCGATATCGACCAAGACTTCATCGGGCGAAATTTGAATGACCGTACCCTCAACGATCGCACCCACCGTTGGCATCTGCACATCGTACTCACTCATGTGCAGTTCGCTCAAATCCATTTCCGCCTCCGGTTCAATTTCTTCTTCCGGTTCTTCCGCCGGTTCCTCCGCCGGTTCCTCCGCCGGTTCCTCCGCCGCAGTCTTTTCTTCTACTGCCGCTTCAGGTGATACGTCGTTGTCAGCGGTATCCGCTTCTTCCGCAATAGGTTCCGCCGGCGTTTCTTCCACCGTCTCTTCCACTCGTTCCTCATTTGTCTCTGCAGCTTGATTCTCGGCAGCTTCTGCCGCCTTTTCCTGTGAAAATTCGTTCATTCTTGTAAGTACCCCCCCTCAATTAACCAATCTGGAGTAGAGGCGCCTGCGGTCACACCGGCCCGGTTCACCCCCCCGGTGAACCACTGGGGCTTTAATTCTTCAGCCGTTTCGATGTGGTAAGTTACCGCACCCCGCTCCCCACATAATTCCGCCAATCTCTTTGTGTTGGCGCTATTTCGGCCTCCAATAACAACCATAACATCCACTTGGGCGGCCAGTTCCCATGCCGAAGTTTGCCGCTGTTCGGTAGCAGTACAGATGGTATCAAAAGCTTTTAGCTCCTCCACTTTTCCAATCAATGCAGCGATACAGGCTTTGAAGGTATCGATTGACTGAGTGGTTTGTGCTATAATTCCGACGCGTCGCGCAATCGGCAGCTTCTGGATTTCTTGAGGCGTACTCACAACGTGCGCGGTTTCATCAGTGTAGCCAATAATGGCTTGTACTTCAGGATGAAGCCGGTCCCCAACAATTATGACCTGATACCCTTCTTCTTTCAGCTGTTTTGCCCAATTCATGGCTCTTTTCACGAAAGGGCAAGTTGCATCCACGACTTGATAGTCCCGGTCATGCAAGTCTGCCATGACCTTTGGTGCAATACCATGTGAACGAACAATGACTACTCCAGAACTTGCATCCCCCCGGTTGCTCAATCGCCTTTACACCTTGGGTTTTGAGTTTGGCTACAACCTGGGGGGGTTGTGGATAAGTGGACCTAGCGTGTGTATCGGAGTACCAGAAGCCGCCTCATTAACCATTTTGACCGTCAAATCCAACGCCCGTTTGACGCCAAAACAAAAACCTGCGGCATCTGCCAATACAATCTCCACCTTACCCCCCCCTCCCTTATTATGCCTAAAACAACAAAACTATAAACAAATGTCCACCTTGACTGTAGTTCTCTGTAATCTCAATTATTCCTTCTTAGAAGCGCACTAAATTGCCCGGAAATGACGCTGCTTGCTTCCGCAACGGCGGGCTTGTTGGCGCGCGTTGGCCCTCCTAGGTCAATCGGCTCGCCAATCACCACTTTAATTTTCCGCCTCCAGCGCAGGGGGGATTGGCCCCTAAAGTAATAGCCGGAATGACCGGAACACCCGTCTTTAAAGCGATTAAGGCCGCCCCGCCCTGAAAGGGAAGCAACTCTTGTTTGCTTACATTGCGGGTCCCTTCCGGGAATATACCCAGAAGATGGCCATCGGCAACCCGTTTTGTGCGGTGCGAATCGCCTGGCGATCCGCCGCCCCCCCCGTTTGATCGGAAAAGCGTAGACTTTAGTAAAAAACCAGCGTAACAGCGGATTTTTAAATAATTCGACTTTTGCCATAAAATGCACGGGCCTAGCCGACGCTGCCGCAATGGCCACAGGGTCAAACCAAGTATTATGATTGGCAACAATAATTGCTCCACCCCCCCGTGCCGGTATGTTATCCAGGCCATCAACTTCAAGGCCCCCCCAGAATAATTTGATTAAAAACCTAACTACGCGTACTGCAACCCGGTACATTCTGCAAACCCTCCCTAATAATGCGGAGGAGTGTTTCCACTACTTCGCCAACGGTGAGAAAGGTGGTGTCCAGCTCGATTGCATCCTCTGCTTTTGCAGCGGCGAGACCGCGCGAGTGGAATCAAGATGATCCCGGCGTCTAATCTGTTTCTCCAGTTCCGCTTGTTCCACCTCAAAGCCGGCCTTACTCAGCTGCACTTTGCGGCGCCTTGCCCTTTCCTCCACCGTTGCCGATAAAAAGAACTTCCAATCCGCATCCGGCATTACCACTGTGCCTATATCCCGTCCGTCCATAACTATGCGCCCCGGCCCGGCGATCTGCTGCTGTAGAGCCACTACCAGTTCCCGCAGTTGGGCATGGCTGGAGACAAGGGAAACGTTTTCTGTTACCTCCGGTTCCCTGATTTGTTCCGTGACATCCTCGCCGCTGATAAAGATAATGTTATCACCGGTGTCCAAGGGAAAATCTATTCTGAGATCGGTGGCCGTAAACATTTTGACCAGAGCCTTTTGATCATGGCAGGCAATATCTAAGCGCAGCGCCTGCAGTGTCACAGCTCGATACATGGCCCCGTATCCAAATAACGCAGGCCCAACTCTTTCGCCAGAAGCTGAGCAATGGTGCTTTTTCCGGCCCCGGCGGGGCCGTCAACGGCAATTTCATAAACGAACACCTTTCTGTTTACAGTTCCACGGCATGTGCCGCGCAGTAGGCTGTGGAAAAAGCCGCCTGCAGGTTAAATCCGCCCGTCACACCGTGAATGTCCAATACTTCGCCCGTAAAATACAGCCCCTTCTGCAGTTTAGATTCCATTGTCTTGGCGTTAATTTCCTTTAAGTCAACCCCACCGGCGGTAACTATCGCTGCGGTTATGGGCAAGGTGCTCGTAACTGCTAGGGGCAGATTCTTCAACAGTTTCCCCCCCAATCTAAGCCTTTGCTCCCTTGTAACCTGGCTGCCGGGCTGTTCGGGCGGCAGTTGGCTGAGGTCTAGAATTATATTTATTAAAGACCGGGGCAACAATTCCTTTAAGATAGTACGCAGCTGTTGGCGTGCATGGGATTCAAATTCCCGCAGCAGCCTGCGGTCGAGCTGTTCCTCACTCAGGGCCGGCTTAAGATCAAGAAATGCCTGCACAGGCCGATTTGCCCTCCGCAGCCACACGTCTATTATCTCGCTGGCGGTAAGTATGATAGGCCCGGTCAAGCCAAAGTGAGCAAACATTAATTCGCCAAAGAAAGTTTCCTTTCCTCCCAAGGGATTGATCAGGCGGAGTTCAACATTTTTCAGCGTCAGCCCCGATAACGTCTGCGGCCAGCTTTCGGCCACACGCACCGGTACCAAGGCGGGTCGAGGTTCCACAATACTGTGACCCAACCGGCGCGCCAGGCGATAACCGTCACCGGTTGAACCGGTGACGGGGGGGTAGCTCAATCCCCCCCCGTTGCCACAATCACCGCATCGGCCGGAACATGCCGCATTGACTTCTGGTGCAGACTCTGTACACCACTGATGCCGCCTTCCTCATTGAGTAAAATGCCTACCGCCCGCTGGCCAAAGGAAATTTTTACCCCCGCCCGTTCGGCAAAGAGTTGAAGCGCATCAGCCACCTGATCGGCATCATCTGAAACGGGAAAAACGCGTTGGCCCCGCTCCACTTTTGTTTTTACGCCCAAACTAGAAAAAAATTCAATACAATCTCGATTGGAAAACGATGTAAAGCCCCCCCGTAAAGGAAGGAACCGTTGCGGCCGTAATTGGGCGGGAAATCACGGATGGGCATGGCGTTGGTAATGTTGCAGCGGCCTTTGCCTGAAATCCTCACCTTGGCCGCGGTACGATCGTTTTTTTTCTAATACAGTCACGGACGCGCCCCCCCGCTCGGCCAAAAACCGGCGGCCACAAGCCCCGAGGCACCTGCCCCGATTACTACTACCCTCTTAGCCATCACCCACCGCCTCACGCAATCGTTCTATTTCCTGCGCAGTCAGCGCACGATTTTGGCCCGAAGCTAAATCACCCAATTTTAGAGGGCCGATTGCCGTTCGAACCAGTTTTTCACGTGGAAGCCGACCGCTTGGCACATCCGCCGAATCTGGCGGTTTCGCCCTTCACTGATGGTCAATTCCAGAAGCGAAGATCCTTCATCGGTATGCAGCAGCCGGACCCGGGCGGGAAGCGTAGGGCCATCGTCTAAAACGACACCGGCCCGTAGGCGCGCGACTGCCTGGGGGGGGTAATGCGGCCCGCAAGTTCAAGGCGATACGTCTTAGGCAGCTCAAAGCGGGGGGGATGCATTACCCGGTGGGCTAGTTGGCCGTCGTTCGTCAACAGCACCAAACCTTCCGAATCATAATCAAGCCGGCCCACCGGATAAATCCTTTCTTCCACATGGGCGACTAAGTCCAAAACAGTTTTGCGGCCGAATTGATCTTTAGCGCTGGTGATGTAACCCACAGGTTTATTAAGCATTATATATTGCTTGTCCTGCCTGCAAGCTAAAGGGCGGCCATCCACAAGGATCTGATCGCGGGATCGATTTACTTTTTGACCCAAAACGGCAAGTTCTCCGTTCACCCGTACCCGCCGCTGCTTGATGATTTCCTCGCACGCGCGCCGCGAACCCAAGCCGGCCTGGGCCATTACCTTTTGCAACCTTTCCCCCCCCACTCAATCCGACCCCCCCTTTCAATCCAATAATACCCAACTTTCTTAAAAAGGGCAAGAAAAAAAGAGGGGGGGGAAGCCCCCCCTCAATCAGCTGTTCGCCCTATACTTTGTAGGTTGAGCGCAAAACCCCCCCGTTTCGAGTCCGTTCGCTGCCAACCATGTCTTGCACTCTGTCCAAAAATTCGGGGGACCAGATCGACCAGCCGGTCGTAGATTGCCGTTTGATTTACCGGGAGAAGCCGCACACTGTCGCGGCCCACGACCAAAAACGCAACGGGATTTAACGCAATGCCCGCACCGCTGCCGCCCCCCCCAAAGGGGGGGGAGCGCCCTCCTCTTTGCCGGACTTGTTCGCCGCAACGAATTCGCCCCCCGCCTGCCGCAAACCCGAATGATACTCTGCTCACAGGTACAATTACTGCCCCATCGGGTGTTTCCACCGGGTCACCCAAGATGGTGTTGACATCGACCATTGTCTTTAGGCTCTCCATGGCCGTCTGCATCAGGCCCTCAATCGGATGCTTCGTATTCATTAACTAGACCCTCCGTCTAAAAGTTTATACCAACGCGCCCGCCCAGCCTTTTCATCTCGCTGAATATAATTTGACCAACTCTAAAGCGGAATATACAGCGCAGCGAGATCCGAAGCGCTGCTTGGGAAAAGTCGGGGGTGCACCGCGATTCTAGGTTCCACCTTAAAACGAGGTTTGCTGCCTAAAGCCGAAAGCAAAGATCCTAAAACGGCCCAAAAACCACCACAGCCCAAAGCGGTCCAGTACGGGTCATATAGGCCGAACCAAATTTCCAGGTGCAGAAGATCCACTTCTTGCAAAAGATTATCCACAATCCGAATCGCCGTATTTGCCCGCCCCCCCACCGCATCCCGCACATCTCGCAGCGGCCGGCCCCCCTTAATAGGGTGCCTATTTTGCCGAGTAAAGAAGCGGGGGGGACGGCCGCGCGCAGGGGGGGGCCCACTCCCATGCTGATCGTGGGTTTCATGCTTAAATCTGAGGTATTCAGTTCAAAGTCAACGGAGAACTTTAACAGCAGCAATAAAAGCAGGCCGATAAGCAAAAAAAGACCGAGCAGCACAAAATCACCTCAACTCAGTCTTAATCTGCCATTATTATAAGTCGCTTATGCCTTTTAAAGGAAGTTCGTCCAAACTCCGCAGGCCGAACCAGGAAAAAAAACTTTGGTGTGACTCCGTACAAAATGGGACGGCCCGGGGGGGCTTGTTTGCGCCCCCCCTGTTCACAGATAAGTTCCCGTTCCAAAAGGCTGTTGAGGGGGGGCTGTCGGAGCGGACCCCCCCTGATTTGTTCAATCTCCGCCTTTGTAACGGGCTGTTCGTAGGCGATAATGGCGACTGTCTCCACTGCCGCCATGGACAAAGGCGTATTGATCACGGTCCTGTTCAGTTTTTCTAACCAGTCGGCGAAGTGCGGTTTGGTGACAATTTGATAACCGCCGCCCACATTTCTAATCATAAGAGCGCCGGATTGGTAGCGCCGGCGGATCGTGTCCACAACAGATTCTACCGCCACCCGATCCAACCCGACAATTTCGCCCAAATCCTCCGCGGAAAGGGGCTCTCCGCCGCAAAGATCAGCGCTTCAATTATCAGCTCGGCCTCTTGCAGTGTCATTTTTGCACCTCCCGGGGCATCTCAGGTGTCGTTTCGGGTGTAATGATTATTTCACCCAAGAATTCGCTTTGCACTACCTTCACTTCCCCCCCCAGGCGCACCAGTTCCAAAACGGCAAGAAAGGTAACGACCACCTCCTCGGGCTTGGTTGACTGCAGCAGCTTGGTGAAATTTAAGCGGGGGGGCTGGCCCACTAACTGCAAACGGACCAAGGCTAGACGCTTCTGCATTGAAATACGAGATACAATCGAGTGGACCGGGGGGGGCTCCCTTTCGCTTTCAGCCAGCAGACTATAGTAAATCCTGCTTAATTCATCTAACGAAATATCCCCCACGGGCGATGTGAAAATCGGCATGGCGCCGGGGGGGTAAAACCCGCTGCCCGCGTCGATACGATTTAGCAGCATTGTCATAACGGCGCTGCAGAAGGGCTGCGGTATCTTTAAAGAACTTGTAGCGCAGCAGCTGTTCGACAAGGAGAGTTCTCGGATCTTCCTCTTCTTCTGCTTCTTCTTCTGCCAGCGGTTCCTTAGGCAGCAGCAGACGGGCCTTAATTCTAATTAATGTGGCAGCCATGATCAAGAATTCACCCGTTACCGCTAGATTTTTTTTCCTGCAACGAATACAGATAGTGCAGGTATTGTTCGGTGATTGTGGCGATGGGGATGTCCCAGATGTCGATTTCGTTTTGCTTAATCAAATCGAGAAGCAAATCAAAGGGCCCTTGGTATGCTTCTATCTCAATAACGTAGCCCATTTTCTAAAACGATAAACGGATAATCAGCTGCGAGAGCAGGCCGTAGATGGGATTGATAATCAGGCGAGCACCGCCGCTGATGAGTAGGATGATCAAAATAATTGGCCCGTAGGGCGCCAAACGGGAAAACTCATATTCCAATTTGGGCGGCAGGATGCCCGCCACAATGTTTGACCCGTCCAAAGGCGGTATGGGCAGTAGGTTAAAGGCGGCAAGGCTTAAGTTGATCTGCACGTTAAGCAGGAAAACAAAAAAAGAGACCGGGCGAAAGAACCGATAGGCACATATCCGGTGGCCAATCTAAGCAAATTATAAAAAGCCAGCCCAAGAGAACATTTGCTAAGGGCCCGGCTAAAGAAACCAAGACGGTATCCCGTTTGCGGTTTTAAAATATTGGGGGATTGATCACCACGGGCCGAGCCCAGCCGATGCGAAAAGCAGCAGCATAATTGTGCCCAGCGGGTCTAGGTGGGCAAATGGATTCAGCGTTAGACGCCCTTGGTATTTCGGTGTGGGATCACCCAGTTTGTAGGCCGCATAGGCATGGCCAAGTTCATGAAAGGCAATTGCCAGTAAAATGGCGGGTACACTCAAAATGATCTGTTCTAAATTCAACACGGCACTTCCCCCTACTGACCAACTCCTGTTTATGATACCACAAATTAGGTGATGCCGCTAGGTAGTTCTGCGGCAGGA
>JMBV01000610.1_pt1 | contig 10190 bp, 17 predicted proteins | sample 616531 | NCBI WGS metagenome assembly JMBV01 (sample SAMN02727904, study PRJNA239997) | anaerobic digester metagenome | biome: anaerobic digester; isolation source: mesophilic anaerobic digester inoculated with municipal waste water sludge... | place: Germany: Bielefeld University, CeBiTec ... | reverse complement strand
GGTAGCTACATAGGAATTTCACCTCTCCCCCCCTTTTCTCGGTGGGAAGCAACAACGTATAGAAGTATCATTATCACCATTTATATCTTTGCAAGAAAGAATGCCAGTCCTTTCCTGTAGCAAACTATTTATCGCTCACACTTTTGTTTCCTTTGCATTTAGCGTTATGCAAGTATTTATTTAAACCAAAGCTTGGCCTTAGCAAGGTGATCATGGCGTAGTTTCTACTGGCTTCATAAATGGATAAAGTCTTGTCTGGTCTATTTAGTTTTCAAAGTTCAAAATATATAATTTTTTTATTCTTATATAAGGGGGGGCTATATTTGCCCCTTATATATAACAGTGAAAAAAACCACCCCCTTGATTCGCTTTTTTTTAATTTTTTTTATTTTTCTTTCCAATCTTCTAAAAAGATTTTTAATTTCTTTAAGGTTTTTTTTCTTTTCTTCTAAATACTGCTCCTTGGCTAATATTTAATTTTTTTTGCTAAATCTCTTTGGGGGGGAACTTCATCAAAAAAAGAGCCTGAATAATTTCCCTTTCTTCTGGGCTTAATTTATTCAAGGCTTTATTAAGTGCTTCTATTTGCATTTTTACTGCTACTAATTTTTCGATGTCAATAGTTTTATCTGCAACTCTCTCCTCAAAGGCTCTATCTTTTTCTTCTATCGCAAGTTCTGAGAAATAACTTAGCTTATTCTGTCTATCTAGCCTTTTAAGATAATTTTCTCTATTTGTCTCACTCCAATATTCTTTATAAATTTCCTCCGCTACATCTACTTTTTTTATCCCCCCCTATAAAGAGATAGTAATTCTTTTTATCTTTTTTTTCATTTTCTTTCCTCCTGTGAATTTAAAATTTTTAATTTAAAATTCACAAAGAGGAGGTTCTCTAATGTATTTCACCTGTTTCACCTCAATTTAGGGCAAAAAAAAGACAAGTGTAAGAGCCACTTGTCTTCTTCTAACCCTATATTTAGGCATAAAAAAACCTCCATTTTTCCAAACAGAGGTTGCCTATTATATTGAGTGTAACAGGCTTAAAGTCTCATTACAGTACCAAAATGGTTCCAGTTTTATTCCATTTTAGTCCCATAAAAGTCTCATTTTATAATTCAATTTTATAATCTATCTTATCTTCTGCTACTTTTAGCTTGCAATTTGATAGGTCTTCATAATTTCTATCGAAAACACTATATCCAAAAAGCATGACTCCAAATATAAGTATAGCTTTATTCATATATCTATAATAGGTGGATCTTGAAATTAAAAGCAATTCAGAAATTTCCTCATTACTTCTTATTTTTTTTCTCAAAATATTTGTAAGTAATAATATCTGCATAAATTTCACCCTTATTTGGATAAGTACTTAATCTAGATAAAGCATCATCCATAAGTTTAAGTAAAAATATGCTTTGTTGTGTATTTAAGAGCTGGCTTTCAACCTTCTCTATGTTAATATCCTTATCTATTTCTAATATAGATAGGACAATATCATCCAAATGTTTTCTTTTTGTTTCGTAAATATATTATCTAGATTTTCTATATGGTCCTGGATGTGGAAATCTACTTTTCGATACAAACTCAGGAGAAGTTTAATATCATTCCTTAACTTCTTTTTATCTAGATTTTCTAATTTGTATTCCTTTATCATCCCATTAAAATTCATGATATACCCTCCTCCTAACGAAAATAAAGTTTCTTCTGCGTCCTAGACCAAAGTCCCAGAATACCCATTCCGTAATATCCCAGGATTTTGCATCAACTTGCATTTTTACTCCCTCCTTAATATGTTGTTGTAACTAAAAATATTCTTCCCATGAAATCCTTTTCTTTTTACTAATTGCTCTTGCTATTCTTACTCCATCCTTCTTATTTCTCAAATCCTTAATTATAATTAAATCTCCCTCTTTATAACTAGCCTTGGTATCTACAAAAATTATACTTCCATTAACTATACCATGTGGTAAAATCCCCCTACTATCATCAGCTAGGTAGGAGATAATCTGTCCTTTTGCCTTATATCCTTTTATTCCTATAATATCCTCACAATTTCCTGGACCATACTTGATTTTCTTTTCCCCCAAACTTATCCTCTTCCATCTTGTCTCCCCCCTATCTAGTTCCACCAGGTAGAGTTACTATTTCATTTCTCTCCATAGGCTTCTTAATATCTCCCATAAGACCAGCATAAGAAATAGAATAGTCACCAAATCTCTCTCTGATTTTAAAGAAGGCATCATCTACCTTCTCTCTCTTAATTAGTTTTGAATAGTCCTCATAGAAGCTTAATTGACTTCCATTTTTCTCTCCTATTAGATTTATTGCTCTAATAGTTAAAGCTCTGATAGGACTTTCCCAACTATACTTTTCTAAGAAGAGGTCATAAGCTTCTTCTGCTAAGATAGTAGAAGATAGGCTAGGGTAGGATATCTGTTTTTGATATTGCTTAGATATTAGATTATTATTTTTAACGGATATTTGAATTCCTCCAGCCAAGTATCCATAGCTTCTTAAGGCCTTGGATACTCCAAAGGATAATTCTCTAAATATCCTATAAACCTCTAAGTTGTTTTCTAAATCTTCTGTAGTAGTTATTCCTCTTCCTACCGACTTAACTGGAGCCCTGTAGTCCCTATCAGTTACTGAACTATAATCTCTACCATTGGCATAGTTCCATAAATAAACTCCATTAATGCCTAGCTTCATCCTAATTAAATCTGGATCTCCCCCCCTAGCCAAGTCCCCCCCTATAGTGAAAAACATTAGCCTATTTAACTTTTTCTTAGAGGCCTTACCTACTCCTAAAAGTTCTTCTACTGGTAAATTCCATATCTTCTCCTTAAAATCTTTCCTAGATATTTCTGTAACTGCATCTGGTTTTTTTCATATCAGAACCTAATTTTGCAAAAATCTTATTAAAGCTTACCCCCCCTATACTTACTGTAATTCCTAGTTCTTTTTTTTATCCGACTTCTTATTTCTTCAGCTATATCCTTGCCTTTTCCAAATAAATGGGTAGATCCTGATACATCCAACCAGCACTCATCAATACCATATGGTTCTACCTGATTAGTATAGTCGTAATAGATATCCCTAGCCCATCTTGAGTGTTTTAGGTATTCGTCATAATTAGGAGGTACTATTAAAAGATTAGGACATTTTAATTGAGCCTGCCAAATAGCTTCTCCTGTTTTAACCCCCCCTAATACTTTAGCTTCTTGGGATTTGGCTAATACTATCCCATGCCTGTCCTCTCTTCTGCCACATACAGCTAGAGGAATACCCTTTAATTTGGGATTAAGTTTAGCTTCAATGGATGCATAGCAATTATTCATATCTGCATGTAAAATAACTCTTTCCATTATATTCCCTTGACAGTCACTGTCTGCTATTGTACAATAGAATTATATTCAAGCTTGTACTGTCCATTATAGGACAGTCATTGTCCATTGTCAATTGGAAAATAAAAAAAACTATAGAAAGATTAGGTGAAGATAATGAAATTTGGCCAAAAATTAAAAATCCTTAGAGAGGAAAGAGGATTGACACAGGAAGATTTATCAAAAATGATTGGTGTATCTTCTAAGACTATATCTAGATATGAGTCTGGGGGAATCTAAACCTAGATATCCCAGAATATATGATGATATTGCAGAGGCCTTAGAGATTGATAAGTTGGACTTATTAAGTAATGAAGATGCCTTTGTCCTTTCTATCAAGGAAAAGTTTGGTTCTTATGATGCTAACTATGCTTCTGATTTAGTAAACGGTATGGTGGGTTTAATGGCTGGTGGGGGGGATATAACTGATGATGATAAAGGGTAATCTTAGAAACTCTCCAAGAAGCTTTCATCATTTCTAAGAAAGAAAACAAGAAATTTATACCTAAAAAAATTCAGAGTAGTTGATGATGAAAATAAGGAATAGATATTATGAAAAACAGGTATGGATTAATCTATGAAGATGCCATGAAGTTAATTATGAAGCATGAAACTAGAGACCCTGAATTGATTTTAAGAAACAGAAATGTCAATCTACTACCATTTACTGGCCAGACCCATGCTTTAGGTATGTATGTGGTTATTAAGAGGAATCGCTTTGTTTTCTACAATCCCTCTATTGATGATAATTTTAAAAGAATGATGTTTGCCCATGAGCTAGGCCATGATCTTTACCATCGAGCGGAAGCCAAGGAAGGACTGTCAGAGTTCACCCTCTTTGACGTTAAATCAAGCCTAGAGTATGAAGCTAATCTTTTTGCTTCCCACTTACTCCTAGATGAAGAGGAAATTATTGATTATGGGAAAATGGGCTATGACCTAGATCAAATCGCCCAGGTTATGAAAGTTAATATTAATCTTTTACTCTTCAAGTTTTATGGAATGAATAAATTAGGATATGATTTTAATCTAGACCAATGTCTAAACAGGAAATTCTTTAAAGACATTGATGGTAGAAAATAAGCTATAGGAGGTCAGTATATTGATAGGATTATTTATAGGGATATGTTTGATAATATTAGTTCTTTTTATAAAACTTTATAAGAATATTACCTTGCTTTCCTTCAAAACAATGGCATTTGGAATCGACTTTTTTTGTTATCTTATTTTATACAATATATTTCTTCCATCCTAATGTGGCTGCAAAACTTGTAGAAGGAAAGTTACAATATTTACTTGACGTAGGTGCTGGAATCCTTGCAGTAATTCTCTATGGACTTTTGATTTTATTTGTCAATGATGCTTTCCCTAGAGTAAGCAATATACTTAATTTGATTATTACATTTATAGGTGTTTGTATAGCACTACCTTTTACAATTGGACTTCTGACCCCCCCTGTAATTCAAATTTTTAATAAAGGCTTTATATTCAATGGAGATATTATTTTATCCCAAAACCATATGCTTGGTCTTTTTCTGAAATATATGATTTTGGGAATTATTACTCTTCCAATATGGAGATATAGTATGAGTAAGCTTGAAGAATTTTAATATAAATAGGCAGATAAAAAGCGACCACTCTAAGAAATATTTTCTTAAAGTTGTCGCTTTATTTTTATCCTTATCACTATGCCAAAATTGATTGGGAGAGACAATTTTAATATCTTAATAAGCCCATGATTATTATTAACTTCATAAGAATTATCTTTTCTTTCTAACATTTTTAATACACCTCAATTTAATTTTTATAAGTGTATTATACCCTACGATCTCACCCAATAATCTATTCTTCCTTTATCTACCCGTTCAAGAAATCATTAGAATCATCTGGGGGGGCTTCTGCCCTATCATTATTTGTATAGCATCTAAGTTTTGATGTAACCGTTGTTGTGTAACTTTCAAATATATTGTCTCGCCCTTCTTTTTGGCTTAGTCGATGGTCTATTTGATTTCTCCATTCATTCATATAGTCTTCTTTTCCCATATTGATAGACTTAAAAGTTTCCTTTCATCTACAAGGCTAGAGAAACGCTCCGACCTTACAAATCCTTTATTTGCTTCAACATGTCTCTTAAGTTTAGCTGCTAAATTTAAATATTGGTCCATATAGTCCTTTTTAATTACTACTTCAAATATTACATAAATCATTTTTTTCTGATATCATTATCTTCGCATCCTCCATCTATTTCTATTTTATAGAATCAGTAGGACATGCTTCAACACACTTTCCACAGTGAAGACATTCATTCTTAATTATAAGAGGATAGTCTTTTTTTATCTTCCCAAATAAAAGCATCTGCTGGACAAACTCTAACACATTTACCACACTTTATACAACCATCATTATAGACCCTATATGCTTTCTTATTAAACTTAGAAAAAAATAGATAGTAAACTACCATAGGGACAAAGATACCTATGCCAAAATTCTGGCCTGTAAAAGTAGGTTATTATTAGCCCTAAAGAAAATAGGACTGGCAATACTGGCAACTTCTTACCTGTTTTGAAAACTATAACCATAGTTCCTAGAAATAAGGCTAGAATACCATACCTAACAATTGCTTTTTTTTAAATAGATCTGGAACAGATTTTCTTTCTTTTCTTTTTATTTGCTTTACCATCTATTATCTCCATACCAGTGTTTATGGGACAAATATAGCCACAATAAAATCTTCCAAAATAGGTTGATAATAGTAAACTACCACCAAAGATGGCCATCCAAACTTGTACTTTCCCAAGAATTATTAGACTTATAAATAATACTAGGCTAACCCCTTGAACTATCTTCCCTTTTTCAAGATACATTCCCCCTTCTTTCCTTATTCTTGTGGTATCTCCTTATATGCTTCTTTCTTCACCTTGTCACTTACAATGAACCTATCCAAAATCCATATCAAGGCTGGTAGGATTATAAAGGTTGCCATCAGGGCCAAGGATATATTTATTACTGTCATCAGACCAAAATCCTTAAGTATTACAAACTTTGAAGTCATTAGTACACTAAATCCACCAACTGTGGTAAGTCCTGATGCTAGTGTTGCCTTACCTATAAACTTTATAGTAGTAAAGAGAGCCTTTCTTTTATCTTTTCCTTCGTTTCTCTCTTCCAAATACCTTTCAAGTAACATTATGGTCATTTCAGTTCCCATCCTAAGACCAAGGCTCCAAGGGTTGCTGTTATTGGAGTATATTTTAATCCTAGTAAGTTCATAATGCCACCGGACATACCTACTATTAGGACAACTGGAAGTACTGCTACAAGGGCCTTGAAGAAGGATCTATAAAGTATTAACAGGGATAGAAATACTAATCCTAAACCTATAATGGTCATTCTAAACCTACCATCTGTTAGTCCCTTAACCATTTCAACATCTAAAACAGATTTCCCTGTAATTGATGTCTTTATAGGGGGCATCTTCTAGCATAATCTTCATATCTTCCACAAACTCTTGTAACTCTGCTGTTGCCATATGTTCTACATTCATAAGAATAACAGCCTTATCCTTCTCATCGCTAATAAACATCCTTCTTTGGCTTTCTGGTATGTCATTATCTATAATCTCCAGATATTCATCAAAGTTTATTTCTTCTATATCAGAGAAGTTTTCTACAAGATTATCTATATATTTGATATCTACAATCTTCTTTGAAAATTCAGCTCTTGCTTGCTTGCTTATATCTCTCATCCAGCTGAGATTGTCTTCAGTAAGAAGTTCTTCGTCTTCCATAAATATAACCATTTGATTTGTAGATCCTACAATATCCCTAACATAGTGAATATCATGAAGGGCATCCATATCTTGGGGGCATAAAGGTTTCTATATCTGTTTCTACACCTACCTTCGTATCAGCTATGAGCCCGAAGGTAGCCAGGCCTATGGCAATTATTATTATTAGAGGTGCTAGTTTTATAACTGAGTTTACTGTAAATCTTAAAAACTTATCTATTGGGCCTGCCTTTTCATAGTCTTTAATTCTAAAGTCCCTAGCCTTTGATGCCACTGTATCCCTAGCACTAAGAACTGGCATTAGTAAAAAGATACTTCCTATAAAGGAAACTATAACTCCTATGGTAAGCATCTTTCCAAAATCTTGTATCATAGGTACTGGGGGGGATGCAAAGAGGGATACAAATCCTAATACTGTAGCTAGTACAGCTAGACCCACAGCCTTACCAATTTGTACAAGGGTTGTTTTTACGGAATGCTCTTCTTCGTATCTATTTTGAAATTGTATAGAATAGTCTATACCTAGCCCAATTAAGATGGGAAAGACTGCCATGGAAACCATGGTCATGGAAACATTTAAATGTCCCATAAGTCCTAATGTGGCTATTACAGATACAAATATTATTCCAAGGCTTAAGGCCCTCCATCTAACCCTAAAGACCAGGTTGAGTATTATAAGCATCAAAGCTACTGCTGAAGCAACCATTATTATCATATTAGATTTCATCTCTGTTCTTAGGGAGGAATCCAATACAGGTTTTCCTGAAACTATGAAGTTCACATCAAAGTCTTCTGCTTCCATAGCATGGGAGACTTCATAAAAAAAATAGAGTCAATCTCACTATCTTCTAGGTTTCCTTTTAACTTAATCATTATCATCATATGATTTTCATCGATTATGGTATCAGAAAATATATCTCTTAAATTTCCATCTTCATACAAAATATTTTCTAATTCTTTTTGATTGTGGGGAAAATATGGAATCATCATTCCAGATTTTCATGGAAGGTCTTAAGTCCACCACTTATTTTACTAAGGTTTTCACCCATAGTAATAAATCCATCTGACATTGTTTTTAACTCATCCGGTGAAATACCGCCTGATAGATTGTCTTTCATAGCTGAAACTTCTTTTTCTATGTTTCCTTTTAAAGAAGAAAAAAAACATTTGAGCTATCTGGAAGTATGCTTCCACCTGCTGCCATTTGAGAGAGGCCCTTACTTAAATCACCTAAGTTTTCTCCCATAGTAATAAAACCATTTGACATTTGCTTTAGTTCTTCTGAGGATATCCCATCTCCAGATAAAGCTTTTTTTTCATTTCTTCTAACTCTTGCTTTAGTTTTTGACCAATATTATTAAGTGCCTGAGATGTATTTTCATTACCCTGTGAAAGCTTTCCTGTATTCTCTGACATCATTGATAAACCTGCAGAGCTTTTATCTATGTTTTCTGCAAACATATTTAGTTTTTTTATAGAGCTCAGGATTGCCTTTCATCTCTTCTGCCATTTGTCCTAGCTGTCTTGATATTTCCTTTAAGCCTGCTGAAGAAGTATCCAATCCACCTCCCAGTTCTGTTACACCTTTTGCTAAATCATCTTGACCACTGCTAAGTTCATCAAATACCTTTGAAATTCCTGATAATTCCTCTAACTTTTCTTCTATCATCTTTGGATTAGGTATATCTTTACCGGCTAACTCACTGCCTATATTACTTAGTTTTTGCCCCCCCATCTCTCCCAACCCATTACCCATGGTCATAAACTTATCTTTTAATTCTTTTTCTTGTTCTCCAGCCATATCATCCATAAGCTTACTTGGATCCATAGATTTCATTAAATTATCAAGCTTTTCTTCTACTGCCTGAGGATCTGGTAATTCTTTACTTCCTAATTCTTGGCCTATTTCAGTAAGTTTATCTCCCAATTCACCAAGTCCATCGCTAATATCTGGTACTTGTTTCTTTATTTCCGTTCCTTGTTTATCTGTTATTTGATGTACAATGCTAGCTGGACTCATAAGAGTAAAAATTCCTTCATTATATTTAAGTCTTTCTTCCACATTCCACATCTTTTTCATATTATCTAACTTTAATAAATCCTCTTCTTCACCTTCAAGTAGTACCATGATGGCATCTCCACCAAATTCCTCCTCCATAGCATAATTAGATATATAGGCTTCATTGCTAGTCTTGACTAGAGTTTCACTACCAGTCGCCATGTTTACCTTTATAGCACCAACTATCATAAGGGCAAATATTATTATAGTTACAAATAAGGTTTTAAAAGGAGTTTTTTTCTATTCTACTTCCTATCTTGGAAAATATCTTGTTCAAGGTAACCCATCCTTCCTTAGATCTTTATTTGGTAATTGTATCTATTAGTTTTTCTACATAAGAATCAATTTCATTATCTTTTATTTTAGGTAGATATAAGAAGGATAAAATACTTCCCATCATTAGTCTTATGGAGAAATCTTCATCTTCTAAGTCAATATCTGTGTCCCTTATGGAATCCTTTAACATTGATGTTATTTGTTTAATAAAGTCAAAATCAGCTACTTCAGGATTTACTTGGCTCTCCATTAAAATTAATTTAATTACTTTATTATGCTGAGAAATGAATTTAATTCTATTCTTTAGAATATATTCTAACCTTTCCATAGGCTCTAAGCCTGGGACTCTACCAAGGATTCTTTTAAGCTAGTTATTAAAATTGGTTCTATAGCTTCCATAAACATTTGTTTTTTTAGAGTCAAAGTATCTAAATAAAGTAACTTCAGATATGTCTGCTTTTTTTTGCTATATCTAAAGTAGTTGAGCCATTGTATCCTTTCTCTATAAATACCTTTAAAGCTGATTCTAATATTTGCTTTCTTCTTTCTTCCCTTGTCATTCTTTTATTAGTTTTTTTTCCATCTATCACCCCTCCTTACGTTAGTACTTACTTACATATATTATCATAAGAATTTCTTTTGTCAATAAAATATTTTTGGGGTTCTAAACATTATAGGTGTTTTT
>JMBV01000609.1_pt1 | contig 10190 bp, 12 predicted proteins | sample 616531 | NCBI WGS metagenome assembly JMBV01 (sample SAMN02727904, study PRJNA239997) | anaerobic digester metagenome | biome: anaerobic digester; isolation source: mesophilic anaerobic digester inoculated with municipal waste water sludge... | place: Germany: Bielefeld University, CeBiTec ... | reverse complement strand
TTTGATTCCGGTTGCCATCGCGGGAGCGCGGCCATGAGCGGCTTCAACAAAATCGAAAGCGAAGTAATTGTAGGCAAAAACGGCGCAGCAACCGGCGCGACACCGATCGTGTTTTTCAGCTCGCCCATTTCCTGCAGAACTTCAGCAATCAAACGGTGAGCCACACCGTGCGTACAACCCGGGCAATAGTGGGTGGTAGCTTCGGTAAAACCGAGCGGGCGTTCGTAAAGGATCTTGACATCTGTATCCATCATTTTAAGCTCCTGTTCCAACTAATTCGCGCATCTTTGCCAACCAAACGCCGCGCGCGTCGCGGTTGACATCGGGTTCGCTGTTGACCATCTCTTCAATTGCCGCGCTGATCTCATCCGGATAGGGCACCATACCGCCCATACGACCGTAGAAGTGGACCGGGGGCTCGTTTGGCAACGATGGAAGTAACGTCATCAAGCATCTGACCATTGTTCATTTCCACAACCAGGAAGCCTTTGGCTTTGTCCGCCAGTTCATCGAGCACATCGACCGGATAGGGCGCAAGCGTGATCGGGCGCAAGAGACCGATCTTAATGCCTTTTTCCCGTGCCGCTCGAACGGCTGTCAGGCAATACGACCAGCAGTACCATAACCAACCACCACATATTCAGCATCTTCAAGGTAATAGCCCTTATATCGAACTTCAGTTTTTTTCAATTTCCTGCCAGCGGGTCATCATCTTGACATTGAAGATCTCCTGTACTGGCGGGCTGATATTGATCGAGGTCAAAACAACTTCTCGTCTTTATTTTCGGAGCCTACCGCCCAGGAAGGCGCGCTCAGGTTCACAGGTCGAAACTCGGGCAACTCCACCGGTTCCATCATCTGACCCAAAAAGCCGTCCATCAGCAAGCAGACAACCATGCGGTATTTTCTGCCAGGTCAAAGCCAGACCGGTCAGGTCAACCGCTTCCTGGACAGAAGCAGGAGCCAGGACGATCAGGTGATACTCACCATGTCCGCCGCCGTGTACTATTTGAGTGTAGTCAGCCTGAGAGGGCGCAATATTGCCAAGCCCAGGACCGCCGCGCACGACGTTGACGATGACAGCCGGAACTTCTGTTCCCGCCATGTAAGAAATTCCTTCCTGCATCAGGCTGATACCGGGACTGGAGCTGGAAGTCATGGTGCGCAGACCAGTACAAGCCGCGCCATAGACCATGTTCACCGCGCCAAGCTCGCTTTCAGCCTGCACAAAGCTCGTCCAAGTTCTGGCATACGGGCTGAAAGATATTCCAGCAGTTCAGTTTGAGGTGTGATCGGATAACCAAAATATGAGACCAGACCGACGCGAAGCGCAGTTTCAGCAACTGCTTCATTTCCTTTAATGAGTTCAAGTGCCATTATTAAGCCTCTCCTTCTTTCTTTGGGGGGGAGTACCTTTGTAGACAGTGATGGCTGCGTCTGGGCAAACCACAGCGCAGGTTCCACAGGCAATGCACTCCTCAGGACGCGCCATATAAGCGGGGGGGTGATACCCCCCCCTGGGGGGGCTTAGCCGGGTCATATCAAGCGCAAGAACGTTCTTAGGACAGTCCGTAACGCAGATCTCACAGGCCTTGCAATACAAGTCGTTGATTTCTACCCATCCTTTGCGGGCATGTAGAGCCTCCTTTATGAGAATTTTTCCTGCCGTCTTGGGTGAGTCTGGCAGGTTGATGTGTCAATAGTATAACTTAAAAGCAGGTAAGATTCGGAAATCCGCTCAGGGCAATTGCATCTAAATTTACCTAAATTAAGCTTCAATGAAATTTTAAGTATGAAACACGCCTATTTGACCGCGGTAAACAAGTGATATGTGGTGGGATTGACGAGTTGTCATCGCGAGGAGCCCTTTGGGGCGACGTGGCGATCTGCCTTAAAGTTTTTGCTTCACAAAAGTGGAATGGAAAACTGATTAACTGCAGATTGCCACGCCCCCCCTGAAGGGGCTCGCAATACCCAAAGGGCACGATGTGACTGTCTGATAAGTGAAGTTTTGAATTTTAGAGTCATTTTTTCTAAGCTTGGCAAAAAGATTGGGCCAATGTTCGTATTTATGCTTGATTCGAATAAAATCATCTTTATTTAGATGCATTTATCCTAGAAATCCGCTAAAACCCTTGTTCAGGTCGCAGGGCTTATCCAACCCATATCAATCACGTTTAACCTTCCGCATGGTCAGGAGCCCATGTGCGGAAATTTCTCACTCATGCCGGATTTCAACAACAAAATCCGGTCTACAGCTGGGGGGGAGACACCTGTACATGACTGTCAGGGTATCCCACAGTCTCCCGTATGTGGGCAGCATATCTTGGCGTGCGGACGTGGAAATCCGCCCCCCCTACGTCTTAGTTCGCTTAGTGTCTACCGACCACGGGCTATAAATTATGTTTTCATCCTTAGAATTGCTGTCGCCAAACTCTTTTCACACAAAGACAGAATAGTATTGTGTTTGCCAAATTCTGAGAGAAACCAACAAAGAAGAAGTCCCAGAGAAGTTCCAAAACAAGAAAATGAGATTTGTTTCCCAAAAAAAGCTTAATAAATTGTTTTTGCCATGTAAAATTTCACAATTATATTAGATATTTTGTCATGAAAAACCTTCACTTTTCTTCAATTAATGCTATCATTAAGGAAATCCAGCACCACCACGCTACATTATTTTCTGGAGGGAATAATGAGACAAAAATCTTTCCTTACTTTGGTTTTAATTGTTACTCTTTTTAGCCTTACTTCTTGTTTTAAAATGACTCGCCCCGGTACAGATGACACACCCGAACCAGCCGTCACGGTGATTTACGTGAACGTTACCGAGGAGCCGTCACCTGAATCAAATACCGGAGTTCGCCCAACGCGAGTTAAAGCAACCCTGTACAGGCAACGCCAGTTCCAACACCTATCCCCCCGCAAGGATCTCAGCCCTATTACACTGAGGAATTTGATAAAGTTCCAGATAACTGGGCCTACGAAGTTCTTACAGGTAATGAAGATAAGGCTGATATCACTGTAGGCAAAGGCGTTTTATCCTTTGATATCAATGACTATCATACCTATGCTTACCTGTTTTACGAGGATTGGACTTACGAAGATGTATATCTCGAAGCTTCAGCAAAAATCGCGGCTACAACAACAACATGATCTCTCTGGTTTGTCGCTATTCTGAAGAGGGTTTCTACGAAGTCAACATTAAGAACGATGGTTTATACGACATTTATGTGTATACACCCAGTTATGGTTATAAGCGCCTCTACAATGGCGGATCACGACAAATTAAAACCGGACAACAAAGCAATGTTTTGCCATGACCTGTATTGGTGATGAGATCAAACTTTATGTCAACGGAACCCTCGAACGAACAGTAGAAGATACTTATCACCAATTGCCAGAAGGTCTGGTCGGAGTTGGGGTTTCCGCCCTCGGCACTATTCCAGTCACAGTCGATATTGATTATGTCAAGATAGACAGACCATGAAGCTCGTCTTACAGCGGAATGATTAATTAATCAAACCATCTGATTATATTTCTAAGCCGGACTTTATACAACAAGACCCCCCGCAAATTGCGGGGTCTTGTTGTATTTTGCATCTCTTCTTATGGCTTGATCTCAAAGTTCCAGGGGCCGTATATCGTATCAAGCTCTTTCATGCCACCTATTGGAAGGACTATGTCAAATAAAAATAGAAGCTGGCTAATCCATCGAAAAGTCACAGATCACAGATCTTTGAAAGGAATTATTAGGGACAATCCGGATAGACCTCATTCACCAGAGAGACCATTTGTTCTTTCGCTAGTTCAGCGAGGTTTTCCATCAAGTTCCGGATCAAGTTCATAAGCGGTCTTCACATCCCCGACGTCAATGCGCATCGGGATCTTCCAGATCGGGTTCTTTGAGATACGCTGCATCACAAATTGGACCACCATTGCCATTTGATGGCGGCGTTTCGGAGACCTGAACCGCTGGGCAAGCCAGCTGTTCCAGGCTTTTCAGTCAAAACCTGACTGATCAACATTGGGACCAGATGTGCCTCAGGCACCTTCGCCAAAAAGATGCCGATCGAGCGGGACCATTCCTGCAAGGATTCGAGCGTGCCTGGGCGAATGTTAGGGTCGGGCTCCAGCAAGCCGCGAGGGAAAATGAGCACCGTCTCCCCCTGATCAAGCAAGTGAATTATCTCACGGGTAGCACTGGCACGCAGATTGACATCAGCATCGAGCTCCAAGAAATGACGCCGAAGATTAGGCAAAACCCGCAGGATGTCGCGCTTGCCAGCGACGATCTTCACATTCTCTCTGCCAGCAACAACAAGTGCCCCCAGGGCATCTACCAGACCGGGGGGGTGGTTTGCGATGATCAGCAGAGCGCCCTCTTCAGGGATCTTTTCCTGTCCGTGTACTTCCATACCGTCAGTAAACAAGACCAGGGCTTCACGTGAGGCTTGCAGGAAAGAACTTTCAGCGATGCGTTTTTCATAACGAGCTAAAATTTCTGCCAGCCAGGTAGAGGGAGTTATTCCGATAAGCGAAATGAGTTTGCGCAGCATATTATGCTGTTGAAGGCGCAGATAGAGCAAGATCTCATCCATTATTAAGCGCGCCAATGAAATAGTGCCTGGATTTTCTCTGAAGTGTCGCAATTTGTGTTTTTTTTCCATTGAAGTTTCCTGTGCTGGCATCTCCGATCTGCCACCACAGTTTTATAACACATTAGATCGGACAAGTCGCCTTCTAACTTTGGACATGAAAAGGATTTGGGTCTTCCTGACTGAAAGCCGAGCGGTAGGGACGGGGCTTGCCCCGTCCGCTGGGTATGCGAATCAAACCCTCGGTCTTCATGGCAAGGTTCTCGCGGGTTTACTCACTCCTATAGAATTTCTGGTCGCTGCTGGTCTCTCGACCACGAGTTATATATTATTCTGAAATCGCTTCAGGCTGCCTGGCAAGGGAATTGCAACTATATAACTGAAACTATTTAATGAAGGTGTGGTCATTTATGAGCAATCAAACATACACCCCCCTCAGGAAGAACCGCCCAGGCGCAAATCGCAGGCCATGAAAATCTGGCTGCCGACCCTGGCTTTATTGATCATTGCTGTTTTCCTGATCTATCAGAGCACCAAACCACCGCTACCCAAGAATTCGGAGATACCCACCCCCCCGATTCCTGGGTCGCAAAACGCGTTGGAAATACTCCTTTACACCCAATTACCCCAACTTGTGACCGAGATCGGTCATAGCAATTGGAGTTTGGACGAAATTCAGTTTAACAGTGACAACACACAAGCCATGCTTTGGATGGCTGAATCTGATGAGGACGAAGACATCCTGGCTCGTGAGCCTGAAATGGTGCTCGCAATTTGGGACGAGAGCACGCGAATGTGGCAGTTGCACCAGATGAGCGATGAGGATTTCATCTCGGTCTTTATGGGATCGGATTTTAAGGATAGCGAAATCGCCTCACGCTTTTTCCCCCCCGATGCTGACCCCCCCAAAGCCAGCCCCCCACCGGCGTTGTGTATGGCGGCTACAAACTGCCCTGGAAAGCGGGTCTGACCAAGCGCCTGACCTGGTCGGTCGCGCATGGTTCCTGTTATCCTAAATATTACTGCACCTATGCTTTTGATTTTGCTGATGGCACCATGTTTGAAATATTAGCTTCCAAAGGGGGGGGCTATGTTTACCATTGGCGCGATACTTGTTCAAACAACGATTCCGGCTGCACCAACAGCATCACCATCGAAGATCGTACAACCAACCCCCCCTGGACCTACCAGATCTACCTGCATCTGGCAAAAGGCAGTATTCCTGCCAACCTGAAAGTCAAAGGGACGCCAGTAGCGCAAGGCATGAAAATTGGAAATGCGGACAATACCGGTAACAGCACCGGGCACCACCTTCACTTTATGGTCATAGAAAAAAAACGACGCTTGACAGCTGCCGCAACTATTGTTTGGCAGATCGGTCGATATCACCTTCTCCGATGTGAGCATCAACTGGCATGATGGCACACGAGGCGGTCGCCCTCGCTTGGCATACGAAGCCGCCTGGTATGGTGGTGTGGGTCAACGCGAATATGTCAGCGGGAATGATCCAAATGCGGCTATTTTTCGATATTACTTCTTCCCTGTTTTTAAAAATGAAGCGGTGAGGTAACACCAACTCTCATTTTGCCTATAAATATAGTCAGGAGACCATGTCCGAACATTTAAGGAAGAAGAAAAACAGGTCCGCGCGTGGTTTGGAGACCACGTGCCAAATCTTATTATATTAAGAATTGCTGGTGAGAAAAATCGTTCCAGGACAAGGGCATTTATTGCAGTCAAAGTATCCTCAGAGTAGGGTAAAAGTAGCTTTTACCTTCTTTTTCAAGTTGCCAAAAGAATGTATAATTTAGTCGTTAAAGAAAAAAAAGAACATAATTATGTCTGAGAATCCACTTAGCGCCCGCGAAACCGAAATCCTTGCTCTGATAGCAGAAGGAAAACCAACAAGGACATTGCTACTGAGCTTTTATTAGCGTTAATACAGTAAAAGTTCACGTATCAAATATTTTTCAGAAGATCAGTGTTTCTTCCAGAACAGAAGCAACTTTGTACGCGATTGAAAATGGAATCGTCGATCTGCCTGGGAACACAAGTGCTGAGACAAGCACAGAATCAGATCCGGAAGACACTGGTCAGCCCAAAGAACACAAGCATAAGATCTTTCTTTGGGTTTCGATCGGGATCCTGATCGTTATCAGCGCCCTTCTTTTAGGACAAGCTCTTGGACTTTATACGATTTTTGCGGGCAAAAAAAACCGCCTACCCCTTCGGCAATCTCCACCAGCAGAGTCGAGACTCTGGAACCCCTTCCCGAGCCCAGAACTGGCTCTGCTTCAGTTGTAACGGATAAAACTCTCTATGTTTTTTTCCGGCGAATCATCCGGTAAATTCACAGGGGAAAGCATTAAATTCGATCTTCAGGAGCAAAGCTGGTATCCAATTGCTGAAAACCCACCCCCCCGGTAAAGGGTGCTTCAGCGGTATTGCTCAGGGGAAGCATTTACATCCCTGGAGGTCTTACTGAAGAGGGAACCAATACCAACGTTCTGGAAGTATATGATCCTGTTCAGGACGAATGGTCGTTGAAAGAAGCGCTGCCCGTGGGATTAAGCGATTACGCGATCACAGTGCATGAAGGACAAATTTTCGTCCTGGGCGGCTGGGATGGAAACAGCCATTTGAACACAACTTATCGTTATGACCCATCCACTGATAAGTGGTATGAGGAAAGCCCAATGAATTTTCCCCGTTCCCATGCCAGCGCGGGCATCTTATCCGGAGAGATCTGTGTGATTGGCGGTTCAAACGCTGACGGACCCGTTAACGAGGGGAATGTTTTGATCCTGTTAACAACCAGACCACCAATTCCTGGGACGTGATGATAAAGAAATATCCCTTCAACACAGAAGACGCTCTCTATGTGACGACTTTCGATAACCTCTTTGCCGTGAAATCAACGGGTATCTGGCAATATTCCAAAGACAAGAATGCATGGATCAGTCTCGCGTTTCAGGAAGAATTAGCTATCCCCCCCGAGCAGGTCAATACAACGATCTCATCAGATGGTTATCTATACCTCTTTGGCGGGCTAAGTGATGACGCAGAGCTTCAATCCAGATTGATTCGGATCAAATTGATCTATACACTCTCAATTCCAAATGTCATCAATTGATATTTCGAGGTCTTTATGCAAATTACTAACAGGATTAACCACTTTATTAAGAAGCATTTCTTAGACCGATATTATCTTCATCAACTGAATAAAAAGCATCCTCAAGCCACAGAGATCATTAAGTACGTCAGGAACAACAACCTGACATATTTGGACTATTCTGCCTTGTTTGATCTCTATCAAGCAATTGAAGAGATCGAAGCAAATAACACTTCCGGAACCTTGATCGAAGCTGGATGTGCTCTGGGCGGCTCTGCGATCGTAATGACCGCTGCCAAATCCAGGCCACGTTCATTGGCAATTTATGACACCTTTGGAACCATCCCTCCACCCTCGGAAAAGATGAGATCGATAGTAAAAATCGTTATGATGAGATCGCTAAAGGAGAGGCGAAAGGGCTTGGTGGTGACGCCTATTATGGCTATTTGCCTGATCTGCTGAATAAGGTCAAAGATAATTTTGCCAACGCGAATTATCCTCACGAAGAGAACGCTATTTCTTTTATTGAGGGCTTATATGAAACGACGCTTTATCCCCAGGAACCTGTGGCACTCGCTCACATAGACTGCGACTGGTACGACTCCGTCATGGTATGTTTAGAAAGGATCACGCCCCACCTGTCACACGGGGGGGGAATACTCGTCATTGATGACTACTACCATTGGTCCGGATGCAAAAAGCTGTTGACGAATATTTCAAAGATAAGATGTCCGATTTTAAATTCCGTCATGGTAGTCGTCTGCAAATTCGAAAGCAATAAACACGATCCTTGATCGATCAGTTCAATTAAACTAAAAACAGGATGTCTTGCGACATCCTGTTTTTGTAGCCTAAACTTAGAGTTTATTGAATTGCGATACCGTTGTAGTCTTCCGCAGCGGCTGAAGTACCAACGACCTGTTGGATACGAACGACAACTGCGAGTTGAGATCCGGCAGGACCTTCGACAACGGCGGATCCACCGTAGGTATTGTCGGCATAGTAACCGAATTCGCCGCCCATCAGGCCTTCGGCAGTGGAGTTGACTTTACCACCAGCAGGGATAGCGGGCAGGGCTTTGGTTTCAACGAGATTACCGTCTTTGTCATAGTATTTCACTACAACGTCACCTTCGGCGAGGTCAGCACCGACGTTCTGGATTGCGATATAGGAGCGTTGGCGAGTGCCATCAGCCCAGTGTGCAGTGGTCCAGCGGACGTAGGGCAGAGCAACTTTGGATGCACCAGTGGTGAAGCCAAGGAAAGCAGTGGAGAGACCACCACCATAGATCTTACCCATGGCAACAATATCACCAGTCGCTTCGATGGTTGCTGAACCAATGAATCCGGGATCGGTTGCATTACAAGCAACGAAAGATCGTTTTGCGCCAGCAGCCAGGGTATAAGGACCATCTTCGACGCCATTGCTGTATTTCACAGTGACATCCACATCAGCGTTAGTGGTGTTCTGGACAGCATAGGAAGAGTCATTTTTGCCCTGGAACTTGCACATAGCGGAAGGCATGTAGATCTTGTTTGCGAACTCATTTGTGCCTTCAAATGCATAGGCAGTATTTGCGTTGATAGCCATTTCCATTGCGGAGGCGACAACCAGACCAGTTTCAGTTCCACCGGTCTTGGTGGCATAGATCTGGAGTGAACCGTTGAAGCCTGCGGGGGGGATAGCGGACATGGCACCGAGATCATAATACTTGGTCGCGCCGGCGGGAACCTGGACGGTATTCACGGTGATAGCGTCACCGGTAACAGGAACGAATACCAGGCGATAGTCAAGATTGACAGAATCAACATTCTGAACAGAGACCAGTGAGTTGTAGTCATACAGTGCTTTCAGCACAGTTGGGACTAAAACGTAGCTGGAACCACCTGAAAACCGTTGGACAGGGGGGGCGAACCTTTACAGCGCTGTTGCAGCTGGAACCTGGACCATTGTGGCAACGATCGGTTGGTTGGAGGACATGACTGCTGAGCCTTTGAAGCCATTGGCAATGTCACCAACAGAACCGACATAGATTGAAGTACCAGCCATCTTCGCGAGTTCGGGAAGATTGATGGTAATGGGTGTTGCGGCGGCTTCGGCGTAGAACATCAAAGTGATGGTTGCGGGGCCATCGCCAACGTTTTGATAGGTGATTGAAGTGGTGAATGGGGTGTCGTATGCACCAGCTTCAACGGGTTTGACTGTGATGCCAGCCAGAACCAGAACTAAAACGAGCAAGATACTAAAGAACTTATTTTTCATTTTTTTTCTCCTTCTAAGATATAATTTGCTACACTTACATTTTATGGAAATAGGAATGAAAAACAATAACTCGTTGGGATTATTCTTTGTTTTTTTTCTCTTATCCAAATTCACTAAAATGTTGCAAGAACGGAAAATGAGCTAATGAGAAAGTACTATTTGATAATTATCACCCTTATTATTGCCCTCATAATGGTTTCTGCCTGTGAAACAACGCCGCC
>JMBV01000608.1_pt1 | contig 10192 bp, 20 predicted proteins | sample 616531 | NCBI WGS metagenome assembly JMBV01 (sample SAMN02727904, study PRJNA239997) | anaerobic digester metagenome | biome: anaerobic digester; isolation source: mesophilic anaerobic digester inoculated with municipal waste water sludge... | place: Germany: Bielefeld University, CeBiTec ... | reverse complement strand
GTCTTGTCTGTTGTTATATTTATATTGCGGGCTGGTATTCACGAGTTGACGTGGTAGATAAAAGCCGGATTGAACCCCCCCTGAGCAAAGCACCCAGGGGGGGCAGCAGAACAATCCGGCCTACGGTGTTCGCTGTTGGCAAGATCATCCATACTTTTATGATAAGATGTTCATTAACATAATTACATTATTCCTGTCCAAGATCATTCAACAAAGCGAGTTTAGAGTGGAGTTGCAGAGATGATAAATAAGAAAAGAGCTTTGATAAATCTCCTGGCTGTACTGATGCTGCTGCTTGCTCAGGCATGCTCAGCAAGCAAGCCGACAGCGTCCGAAGCGGATCAGTACGAGACACCAATCCTTATCGTAGAAGCACCAACTCAGATTGATGAAAGCAATCCTTTAGCCTCCCAGGGTGTCAGCAAACCTGAATGGCAGGCAATGCAAGCAGAAATAGCATCCGATTACCACTCAACTTATCTAAAAGCCTCCAACACCGATGCCGGTGATCGCTTTGGCACTTCGGTTGCCATCTCCGGCGACACGATCGTGATCGGCGCCTGGGAAGAAAGCGGCGGCGCGGCTGGCGTGAATGGCGACCAGAGCGATAATAGTACCTTTGGCGCCGGGGGGCGGCGTATGTCTTCGTGCGTGAGGGTGATGGGGGGGGCTGGCGGCAGCAGGCTTACCTGAAAGCTTCCAACCCCCCCGATCTAAGTGATGGGTTTGGCTGGTCTGTTGCTATTTCCACCGATACGATCGTGATCGGCGCCTATTTGGAGGGCAGCAGCGCAACTGGTGTGAATGGCGACCAGAGCGACAACAGTGCGATTGGTGCCGGCGCGGCTTATGTCTTCGTGCGAGACAGTCAGGGGATCTGGAGCCAACAAGCCTACCTGAAAGCCTCCAATACCGATGCTCAGGATTGGTTTGGCTATTCGGTCGCCATCTCTGGAGATATGATCGTGGTCGGCACACCTTATGAGGACAGCCCCATGACCAGCGCGAATGAAAATGAGCATGACACCGCTGCCAGCAATTGCGGAACGGCTTACGTCTTCGTGCGTGACGATCAGGGGGGGAACTGGAGCCAGCAAGCCTTGCTGAAAGCTTCCAGCACAGAACCCATATTTATGTTCGGGCGGTCTCTTGCCATCTCGGGCGACATGCTTGTGATCGGTGAAGCCGGGGGGGCGGCTTATGTCTTTGCGACTGACGGTCAGGGGGGGGCTGGCAGCAGCAGGCTAAGCTGAAGGCTTCCGAGACAGATGCTGACAATCGGTTTGGCTGGGCGGTCGCCATTTCCGACGATACCGTCGTGATCGGCGCTTCCTATGAGAACAGCAGCGCGACCGGTGTAAATGGTGATCAGCGGGATAAGAGTGCCTCCCGCGCTGGAGCGGCATACGTCTTTGTGCGTGATGCTCAGGGGTACTGGAGCCAACAAGCCTATCTGAAAGCCTCCAACACCGATGCTGACGACTTGTTTGGTCATTCTGTCGCTATATCAGGCGATACGCTCGTGATCGGCGCTATTCACGAAGCCAGCCGCGCGGTTGGCGTGAATGGCGATCAGCGGGATAACAGCGCCTCTCGCGCTGGTGCGGCGTATGTCTTTGTGCGTGATGCTCAGGGGTACTGGAGACAGCAAGCCTACCTGAAAGCCTCCAATACGGCTGCCAGATTCTTCTTTGGCAGTTCGCTTGCCGTGTTCGGTAATACCGTCGCGATCGGCGCTCCCTCCGAAAACAGCTGCGCGACTGGGGGGGTGGATGGCAACCAGCAGGACACCAGCGCCAATGACTCCGGCGCGGTTTATATCTTTGAACAGCTCGAAGACCTTCCCTCTGACTAGTCTGGTCTGACTCAAGCAGCAGCAATTTTTGACCTATGTTTATTTTCTCTTGGATTTGTAAGGGTGAGCTTGCCTGCCCTTGTTCTTATGTGAGGGTGCGGTCAAAAATGCGTACCCCCCCTAACTGCACAAACTGCTTGTAGATTACATCGGGGGGGTTGCACGCTCTTAGGAAAAGAGCCCGAGGGTATGGTTTTAAGCCTAAATTTGAGCACCTCTGAACATAAAAGCGCATGGATTTACCCTCCTGCCCCCCCTGGGGTTACCCTCTTTTGCGTATCTATGAGGGTAAAAACAAAACTTGTCCCCCCCACTTTTTGGAAAATTGGTATTGAACCCAAGGAATAGGAAAACAATCCGTTTTACGGTGTAGCTTGCTTCTAGCCTTTGACCCAATCACGATTAAATTGTTATTACTATCCATAAGCCTTCAATCATTACAACAATCATAGTAAATGGATAGACGTCCAATATCTAGTGCAAACCTGTTTTATCAAGGATTTTTGTCTTTATATCCCTTATAATTCATGAATATAATTCTTGGACAGCAATACTTCAGAGAGAAAAATGAGAGAACAACTCTATAGCGGTTTTATACTTAGCTCGATAAATGAAGCAATTAATGACGAAGAGCTTTATGTTAATAAATCGGATTTACTGCGTCAATTATCGACTTTTGAAGTAGAGTATGATTTTATTGTTCCTAAAGAAGTGGATTCAATCATCGCTGTTTATGACAACATCTTAAGTAGGGGGGGACTTCCAACATTTCCCTCATTGCGTGTTGAAAACAGATTATCTCGTGTTTTTGATATTGCAGAAATGAGCGTAGAAGGAATTGGGGGGGCTTACAAGTTTAATAATACTGACAGGCTGACTAAGCTGATAGAAAAAAATAAAACGAGCCTTTTTTTTCTAATTGATCCCAGAATCGATATAGACGATATTCAGACTTCGAACAATTATTCCATTAACCCAGAGTCACTATCGCATTATGAAATGAAGTTTCTATATGAAATCTTGCCAAATCATTTCGGAATATTTCTCCCTCAAATAGTTGAAACCCAAAGAGAAATCTCTACGATCAAAGACTTTAACACATATAAAGAAGAGAAACAGTCTCAAGAAAAAAACCAAGTTTGAGAAACAAAGATTGGATTTTTCTATTGATCTACCAAGAGCTAATGGGTTTTATTCTTCAATAGCAATTGAAACAGATGGAATGCATCATTTAGAAGAAAACCAAAGACAGTTGGATAAAAAAAAGGGACAGCCATTTAAAGAAACTTGGTTGGGCGGATACGATTCGATTAAAAAAAACTTAAATTCATTTCGGGATAATGTAGAGAGTCTGAAAGAGCTGAGCCACTTTTCACACATCCCTATATTTCAGAAATACGGCGCAATTATGACCGCTCTTTGTTGAAAGACAAGGCTGGATTAGATGCTCTTCAAATTTCATTAACTCCATTTGCAGTTGCGCGCATACAAAAAGCAATGCTCCTTGCGATCAAAGGCGGAAAAATTAGATTGGACGCGGATCAATGGAGTATCGCTGTTTTAGAGCGAGATGTGCCATGCGCCAATCTGGCAGTTGATGACCTTGAAAAATTCTTGAATAATCTTCTTTCTCTTGAAGGACTTGGTAGAAAGGTGCCAAAGATTAAGCTGGACGTATTCCGAACACAGGAGTTTTCCCCCCTTGTAAATTGAACCAAGGAACTCCCTTTTTAAGTTTGGAAGACTTTCCTGGGATCTCGCAATATGATTTAGTGATCGATATTTCTATGCTTCAACGAATTGGTTTTTCTCAACCAAATTTGAAGATTGACAAATCATCAGGAACATTGATTACGATTCGCTCTTCCTATTCGATAAAAGGACAGAGAAAAATATTCTGTGCTAAGCCGATAGATTACAAAATCAATGAAGAGAAAAAGAGAAGACTTTAAAGTTCTTCCTTAAAAACATATTTCGTAAAGTAAAATTTAATTCCGATCAGATGAAGGTCTTAGAAATATCTCTTGGGCTTGAGAGCGTTATCGCTCTTCTGCCAACAGGAGCTGGGAAATCACTTACATATCAATTATCTGCCATTCTCCAGCCTGGAATAACCTTAATTATTGATCCTTTAAAATCACTCATGCTTGATCAAGTAAAAAGCCTGAGGAACTTAGGTTTGACTCAGCCGCATTTATTAACTCCTCTCTTAATGCTAAAGAAAAACGAAACCGAACGGATGCTTTAGCAAATGGATGTTATCAATTTGTTTTTATTTCTCCAGAACGCCTACAAATACCTGAATTCACCGCAACCTTACAGAAAATGACTGAGGACACTTGCTTCACATATTGTGTTGTTGATGAAGCGCATTGTGTAAGCGAATGGGGGCATGATTTCCGTACTTCATATTTACGACTTGGAGAAAACGCAAGAAAATATTGTAAAACTTATGAATCAAAAACTGAGATTCCACTGATCGGATTGACAGGCACAGCCTCATATGATGTGCTTGCAGACATTCAGCGTGAGTTGTTTTGGATGATAGCTCACACTCAGTTATTACTCCAGAGAAATTTGAGAGGAAAGAATTAATCTTTGAAGTAGTCCGAGTTCCTTCGATTGCATTTGAAAACGATAATAATGAATACTCTATTCCTGAAGCAGTTGCTAAAAGTAAAAACAATGAATTGATTAAATTGCTCACTGAACTCCCGAATCAAGATTGGAAAACAATGAGATTTGATTCTGTTGATGATTTCTTTTCAAACAAGAATTCTTCTTCAAATGCAGGGATTATTTTTGTCCCCCCCATGTAGGTTATGTTTTGGTGTACATGAAGTTTTAGGGAATATAAGGAAATGGCGACGAGAATTAGAGGCGATTTCTGATGTGTACGCTGGTTCCTCTTATAAAGATGATCGTGACGAAAATAATTATAAGGATGATCGTGACGAAAAAAAATCAAGAGGTTCAGGAAAAATTCATTAATGATGACTTAAGACTTTTGGTGGCTACAAAAGCTTTTGGTATGGGAATAGATAAACCAAATATTCGTTACACAATTCACTTTTCAATGCCCCCCCAATCTATCGAGTCTTTTTATCAGGAAGCTGGTCGAGCTGGGCGAGATAAAAAAAACATCATATTGTTATTTGCTATATTCATCCAACCCAGTAAAAAGCATAGAAAACGAACAAGTTTCGATTGATAAAAGCCTAATGCTATCCTTTCATAGAAATTCATTCCCAGGTATCAGAAAGGAAAAAAAACGATCCTTTGGGAACTTCTTAATAGTATCAAAACCGTCAAAGGATACGCATGGAAAAAAAACGTGAATTGAAGATATTGACATTGGAATTAACTGTCTTTTGAATTATTGGGAGAGTAGAAGTAAGAGGAGCAAGCGTTTGTATGTTAATGATGAAGATGGACTATCATTTGGCTATATAGATTTGCCGTCTGGAAGTCTGAATTTTCAGACCGATGAAAAGAAAAAAAACTATGTCGCATCACGACCCAACGGTTGTACTTGATTCGGTCAAAAGTATATTAATTGAAAGTAATAAGGGTTCAAAGAACCTTCTCCAGCTTTTCTCAGAAGAAAAACTGATAGGTTTGGAAAAAGATTAGAAGAGATGGCTCCTGGTGAAACACAGGAGGTCATTATTCCCTTTGAAAATTCGATTCCCGCAAAGATAGCTGAGTATCTTGGGAATTCCATAGAAGAATCTGATGTGCATAAAGCTAACTTCTATTGTTTTACCGAGGATGTTTTTGTTGAAAGAATCCAAAAGAGAGTACATGAATCGAAGGGTAGAGAGCTGTCTTCTGAACAGGAAGAAAAAAATGAAGAGGTATTTCTATCAAATCAGGGGGGGAGAGTTGGAAACTTTTAGGGCGGTTTATCGGCTCTCAATCATTGGTGTTATTGATGATTATAAGGTCGATTACAATTCAAAATCAATTCTGGCAACAACCAGAAAAAAAAGAAGATAATGAATATATTGAAAATGTGATTACGTATATCAAGCGCTACATTGCACCAGAAAAAGTAAAACGAGTTCAGGCTGAGATTTTACAGACCAGAGGAAATTCTGTCATTCAGAAATGTTGTGCTTACTTAACGCGTTTTGTCTATGAAACAATAGAAGAAAAGCGAAAAGAAGCTATTAATGTGATGGAAAATGCAATTCTATCACCTAATTTTCCTGAATACGTTAACTCTTACTTTGATTCCAAATTTACTCCGATTTTTCGAAAACATTTGAAAGATATTTCAATTGATTGGATCTGGGATTTTCTCGAAACAAATATGTCTGGTCAGGATTCAGTAAAACATATTCGAGGGGGGGCTTGTGATCGATTATTAGTGGAGGACCCTAGTAATGCTTCATTGAGATTTTTGCGTTCTTTTGTGAATTTTGCTGATGTGCAATATAACAAAGATCAGGCGCACAAAGACCTGGAAGTGGGTTGGGAATACCATAAAAAATTATGAATTGGAAGAACGAGACTTTGTGCAATTGCTATCTATATTTTACAAACAACTTGTAAAATATGATACAAGAATAGGTTATCACATCGAGCCATACTTCCTGAGTTACCATCTGGAATGGTTAACGTCATTCCTTAATACGAATTAGGAGATAATCATGAGTAATATCGCTGATGTAAGTAATGCATTATTAGAGCTGCAAGAAAATTTAAAATCGCTAAAAACAGTTGTAGATGCCATCAATACAGCTAAGGATGTTTCAGTCGATTCTTTAAGAACCTCCTACATGATAGTTGAAAGAGCGGACGAATTAACTGACCAGGTGCAAAAATTGGTTGGTGATGTTAACTTGTTAGATTTTGACTCCAAGTTAGAACCAATCAAGCAATTAATTGATTCTTTACGAACGGGGGGATTGATGCTATCGAAAACGGCTTTTCAGAATCTAATAGCAAACTGTCTGCAAACCTTGAAGCTACTGATAACAAATTGTCTATGAGTCTTGATACTGTTGAGAGCAGATTAAAAGCTATTGAAAATGACTTTTCAGAATCTATTAGCAATTTGTCTGCAAATCTTGAAGCTACTGATAACAAATTGTCTACGAGTCTCGAAACTGTTGAGAGCAGATTAAAAGCGGATCTCGATACGATAGAAAAAAACATGGTTAATATCATCAACCTTGCGGTGAAACCAATTGATGAAAAGATTTCTGTGATGGAATCACTTATTCGTGAGTTGCAAGTGGCTGTATTAAAACAGCAATTGGATATCCAGGAATACAGCTCCAAGCTAAATAAATCTATATTGGTTATGCAAATATTAGCTGGAATTGCTCTTGTTCTTATAATCGTTCAAATTGTTCTTAATTATGTTGGATAGATGTAGGCCGGATTCTTCACTTGAATCCGGCTTTAATGTAGGAATGTCGGGTTGAACCCCCCCAAAGGGGGCAGGAGCGCAATACCCAAAGGGCAGGCTACACACCCCCCCGACCTACCCATCTACTCATCTACGGGCAACCCCCCCTCATCCCTTTTTGGTAGCACCCGCCCTGTAGGCAACCTCTCCCAGCGAGCGAGGGCCGTAGTAGATTTCTGTTGCCTGGTTGTCATCGCGTTGGAAGGTATGATGCCTAATTTGACATCTCTCTCATTAAGCTTATAATTCAAAAATTGAATTATATGGAACACGAGTTAACTTCCGAAGAAACGGAGCGGGCGTTGGAGATGCTGACCCACATTGAAGCCAACCCGGATATCAACCAGGTGACGCTGGCGGATGAGCTGGGCGTGGCGGTGGGGGGACGATCAACTGGCACCTCAAGCGGCTGATCGCCAAAGGCTATGTCAAGGTAAAGCGCGCCCAACGCAAAAGCTGCGCTATATCATCACGCCCGAAGGGCTGGCGCTGCGTGCCGCGTTAACCGTCAACTATATCAAACGTCTTTTGAACTCTATCGCCTTGTCCGCCAGCGCACGCAGGCTTGCCTGAAGCAGCTGGCAGAGCAGGGCTACAATCACGTTTTTGTCCCCCCCGGAGATGACGACGTCGCCGAGGTGGTGCGTCTGACCTGCCTCGAACAGGGTGTCTTGATCTCTCAGGATCCAAAAGCACCCAATATCCATATTGAGGGCATTAAACTTGCACTAAAAATTCCAGAGTCAGTGCCAGGATCCACTGACCCACAAACAAGCGAAACCAGAGGTGAACATGGATAAGGAACTCGACCTTTCCAGACAGCGCATTTGCGTGACCGGGGGGGGAGCCGGCTTTTTGGGCTACCACCTGATCGAAAAACTAAAAGAACACGGCGCGAAAGAGATCTTCGTGCCCGAATATCCGGACTATGACCTTGTCCGCGAGGCAGACATTCTGCGCATGATCAAAGAAGCGCGACCGGATGTGATCATCCATCTGGCAGCCAAAGTAGGCGGCATCGGCGCCAACCGCGAAAACCGGGCGAGTTCTTCTATGACAATCTGATGATGGGCGTGCAGCTCATTCACCACGCCTGGCAGCAGGGCGTCAGCAAGTTCGTCGCCATCGGCACGATCTGCGCTTATCCCAAGTACACGCCGATCCCCCCTTAAAGAGGAAGACCTCTGGGAGGGCTATCCCGAAGAGACCAACGCGCCTTACGGGCTGGCGAAGAAAATGCTGCTGGTGCAGTCACAGGCTTACCGTGAGCAGTACGGCTACAACTCGATCTTCCTCCTGCCGGTCAACCTTTACGGTCCGCGGGACAATTTCAACCCCGCCAGCTCGCACGTGATCCCGGCGCTGATCCGCAAATGCCTGGAAGCCAAGGAATCCGGGGGGGCGAAGGAGATCGTCGCCTGGGGGGGTGACGGCTCGCCGACCCGGGAATTCATCTATGTCGATGACGCCGCCGAAGGCATCACGCTGGCGACCATGCGCTACAACAGTTCCGACCCGGTCAATATCGGCTCGAGTTTTGAAATTTCGATCAAAGACCTGACGGAATTGATCGCCCGGCTGACCGGTTTTGAGGGCGATATTGTCTGGGATACAAGCAAACCCAACGGACAGCCGCGCCGCAAGCTGGACACGACCCGCGCCAAAGAGCGCTTTGGCTTTGAAGCCAAAACCAATTTTGAAGACGGCTTGCGCCGTACCATCGAATGGTACGCCAATGAAAGGGCACATGGCAGAGGATAAAACCAACAGCGCTGCTCAGGTGGTGACCCTAAGCCCGTCGAAGGGCTGGCTTGGCATTGATCTGCGCGAGCTGTGGCACTACCGCGAGCTGATCTACTTTTTGACCTGGCGCGATATCAAGGTGCGCTACAAACAGGCCACGCTGGGCATCGCCTGGGCGATCCTGCAGCCGATGCTGACCACCGCGATCACCTCGCTCGTTTTTGGTTATCTGCTCAAGGTTGATACCGGCAGTTTGCCTTACCCGGTCTTCACGCTGGCGGCTTTGCTGCCTGGCACCTTTTCCAGCTGTCCCTGCAGAAAAGCAGCATCAGCCTGGTCGGCAACGCCAACCTGATCACCAAAATTTACTTCCCACGCATCATCATCCCGCTCTCGTCGGTGCTGGCGGTGCTGGTCGATTTCGCGATCTCTTTGATCCTACTATTTGCAGTTATGCTGTTTTCAAGCTTCCATTTACCTGGACGATGCTTTGGCTGATCCCGCTGACGCTTTTGGCAATCCTTGCCGCGCTGGCGGTCGGGCTTTGGCTTTCAGCGTTGAATGTGCAGTACCGCGACATTCAGCAGATGGTGCCTTTTTTGCTCCAGATCTGGATGTACGCCACACCGATCGTCTACCCGATCACGATCATTCCCGAGGCACAATCCGCTACCTTTACAGCCTCAACCCGATGGTTGGGGTAGTGCAGGGCTTCCGCTGGGCGCTTTTTGGCGGCTCTCCGCCGGATATGACCCTGTTGTTCTCTTCCGCGGCGGTAATTCTGTTGCTGATATCCGGGCTGTTTTTCTTCCGCCGGATGGAAAAAACTTTTGCGGATGTGGTGTGATATGGACAGCACAACTTCAATTCTCGTAAAAGGCATCGGCAAACGCTACAAGATCGGCGCGGCGCAGGAGCGACAGGACACCCTGCGCGACCTGATCGTCAGTCAGGCGCGCAAACTGGGCAGTTTTTCAGCGGAAAGCGTGGTCTTTCCGATAAATACGAGCACATTTGGGCGCTTCGTGACGTCAGTTTTGAGGTCAAAAGGGACAAGCGCTGGGGATCATCGGGCGAAACGGCGCCGGCAAGAGCACGCTGCTCAAGATCCTATCGCGTGTGACCGACCCAACCGAAGGTTACGGCGAGTTGCGCGGACGCGTGGGCTCTTTGCT